>Ga0136613_10000204_pt1 | contig 24999 bp, 21 predicted proteins | sample AntDrymUQ2722106_2_FD_106649 | JGI IMG/M metagenome (GOLD analysis project Ga0136613, IMG submission 106649) | Polar desert sand microbial communities from Dry Valleys, Antarctica - metaG UQ272 (21.06) | ecosystem: Environmental > Terrestrial > Soil > Desert | place: Antarctica: Dry Valley... | reverse complement strand
ATTGCCTTGGGCTTGGGCGCAGATATCATCGGGCGGGAACAGCGGTGTGTCGGCGGCTTCGGACACGAAGGGTCTCCTTTCATCAGTGTACGCTTCAACATAGCAAGCGGACGTGCACACAGGCATCCCCCAAACGAGCGATCTTTGTGGCCGGTTGACCTTTGTAAGCGGATCGCTAGATGGCATAGCCAGCTTATTCACCCTAGTGCGTGGAAGGTAAATTCCGGGAAGTTGGCATGCAGTATCTTGGATAGATCGACGCCCGAGTGACCCGCGGGGCGTGCTATTGGACTCCGTGTGGCTACGTGCCGAACACAAGATGTTGTGGTGTCGGATAAAGATGCGGAACAGTACATGGTATCCGGGGAGACACTGTGCAAGAGAGAACCCAACCACGAGCAGATTTCTGCCGAGCCAACTCTCGCTGTGGGTCGCGGGGTTTGCGATGAGGTCTCTTCCGTAGGTCTACAGCGCAGTTGTGAGGTTCTCCAACGGGGAATATAATGACGCGTGTTACATGGGTTACGTAAGGCCGAGGAGGACCAGATGATGGAGACGGATCTTGCCGGCCAGCTCGAAAGTCTCTTTCACGAGGTCGGTGAAGCCCACCATCAGCCCTACATCGAAACGGACGGCGCCGACCCCGAGTGGCCGCTGTGGTAAGCGGACTATCTGCGGGAAAGGCTCAGTGCGCTCCTCGACGCCAGCTTCACCAAGAGCGAGCTCGTCCACATGCTCGTCCTGGTCGCCAACGAGCAGCCGTTCAGAGCCCCAGGAGCTAACTGGGCCCGTTACTACGCCAGGTTCTTCATTCGGCTTCTACGCATAACGCAACCTGGTCGGTGTGGCCAACGATCCCTCTCGCTCCGCTATATTCGATTACGGCTCCCTCTTGTTCAGACCTTGCAGGATCGTGCCGACCACGGCCTCGGGCCAGTCGTTGGGGAAGGGATCGCCCGAAAGATACTGGGCGTAATAAGACCCGACGAGCATGTTGACGGCGGCCTCGGTATCCGCCCCTACTCTCAGCTCGCCGCGCTCTCGCGTGTGCTCGAGCACCTCGCGTAGCTCGTCGCGCCGTGGTTCGACTACGCGCTCGCGAAAGAGCATGAGAAGTTCCGGCGTTGCGTGCTCCTCGGCGAGGACGCTGCCGATCATAGCCATGCCGAACGGCCGCTCCACGCCCCGCCTGAAGTGCCTCAGGCGGGCGACGAGGTCCGCGCGCGTTTCACCGCTCTCGGCAGGCCTCCCCCTGTCCCTGTGAGATGCGAGCGCCGCAGTGGCAATCTCGGCCTTGCCAGGATAGCGCAAGTAAATCGTCGGCCTGCTCACCCCGGCCTCGGCGGCGACCTCCTCGATGGACATGCCCGCATACCCACTCCGCGCCATTACTCTCATGGCGGCACGGAGGATCCTCCTGCCTACCTCGGGTGAACGGGGCCGCCCCCGCTCTTTCTTCCGCTTCATGCGCACACGGAACTCAGAACTCCAGCTTGGACGGATAACACAGTGTACATCGCTCCTCCCAGAATCATTTACTTGACAACACTGTATAGTATTAAGAAGAGCGACGGGTTGGAAGAGGCAGTTTAGGGAGCAGCGGTTGTCGGCAAAGAGATTGCGGGGCTAGTGACCGGGGCCTGTGCACCAGAAGGCCAAGCGGGAACCGAAGGAAACTCGGTATCGCAAGGAGGGATTGTAGTGAGAATAGGGATCATCGGCTCCGGCAGGATCGGCGGCAACGCCGGTAAGTTGTTCGCGAAGGCGGGCCACGAAGTTCTCTTCAGCTTCTCCCGCGATCGAGCGAAGTTGGAGGCGCTCGCGGACGAGGCGGGAAACGGTGCCAGCGCGGGCACGCCGCGCGAGGCGGCGGAGTTCGGTGAGGTGGTTGTGCTCTCTGTGCCGTGGGCGCTGGTGGACGAGGCGCTGTCGGCGGCTGGCCCCCTGGACGGCAAGGTCCTCATCGATACCACCAACCAGTTTGGGAGAGACGAGGCTGGGAACTTCGGCGTCCTCGATCCGCCCGATGGACTGAGCGCCGCTGCGTTCAACGCCCGTCGGGCTAGGGGCGCCAGGCTCGTCAAGGCGTACAACACCATGACCTCCGGCTTCCAGGCCGAAGCCGCAGGGAGGGTGGGGCCGGATCGCGTCGTGATGTTCTATTCGGGCGACGACGAAGAAGCGAACCGCACCGTCGCCGGTCTCATAGAAGCTTCCGGCTTCGACCCTGTTTACGTGGGCTCCCTGACCGGCGACGTCGTGTGGATGGAGCCTCCTCGCCGCGAGGGAGCATTGTACGGTGAGGAGTTTCATCGGCAGGAGGCACGTGAGACCGTCGCCAGGCTCACGGGCCACTAGAGGTTTGGAGCGTGAAAGATCTCGGGGAGCCTGAGGGTCTACGGGCCCGCCTGCTACGCCCACAGGTACTGCGCGATCCCTCCGAAGATAATCGTACCTCGACCTGGCTCGAGCTGTTCTTCGACCTCTGCTTCGTCGTCGCTGTCGCGGCGCTTGCGAAGGGCCTGCACGATGACCCAACGTTGGGCGGAGCGTTGCGATTCGCAGCCTTTTTCGTGCCCGTGTGGTGGGCGTGGATGGGCTTTACCTGGTACGCGACCGCCTTCGACAACGACGACGTTGCTTACCGGATCGCGTTGCTGGCGGCGATGCTCTGCATACTCTGGCTGGCCGCGTCCGTCTACGGCCTTTACAAAGGAGAGACCACGAGCTTCGTGCTCGCCTACGTGGCGATGAAGCTGCTGCTGGTGGGGCTCTACGTCAGGGCCTGGCGCGACGCGACGAACATTCGTCTCTTCACCGGCCTGTACGCTGTGGGGAACGCGGTCGGGGCGATGATCTGGCTCTCTTCGTTGCTCGTGCCCGTCCCTGGAAGGTACGGCATCTGGGCGCTGGCACTCATCGTAGAGATCGTTACGCCCATGCTTGCGGTGGGCGTAGCCTATCGGGGGACGTCCTACGCGCCAAGGGTTTTCCATCCCGAACACATCCCCGAGCGCTACGGGCTGTTCACCCTGATCGTGCTCGGCGAATCGGTCCTCGCCGTGGCCGTGGGGACGGCAGGGACAGGATGGTATCCTGCCGTCGTTGCGACCGCGGTCTTCGGGTTCGTGATCGCCGCCTGCATCTGGTGGCTCTACTTCGACTACGTCGGGTCTTCTGGACTCCAGATCAGCCCACGCGCCTCATTCTTCTGGGGCTACGGGCACCTCCCGATCTACGCCGGCATCGCCGCCTCTGGCGTTGGGATCCTACTCGCCATCGAGGGAGCCGCCGAAACGTCGGCGCATGGAGACCTCGGCGGCCTGGCGATCCTGGGCGGCGGTCTGGCGATCTACCTGCTGGCCGTAAGCTTTATCCACTGGGTGAACCGGGGTTCGCTGGATGACCGCGCGCTCTTCGCGCGGCTCGCAACCGCTGCGCTTCTGATCCTCCTCGTACCGCTCGGTTCTTTCATTTCCCCGCTCGTCTTCGCAGCCCTCACCGCCCTCGCTCTGCTCGCCCTGACGATCTTCGAGACGCTCAGCGTGGACGTGCCAGGGGATCCTCCAGCAGGATAGGGCATTAGACTTGCCGGGCACTGCGTGGCGGTTCTAGTCAGGCTTGTGCCTGACCCACCAGAGCCTGAAAAGGTAGGCGAGTAGCGCGAGCGCCACGAGGGCGACGACGCCGTAGCCGAGGGACCTCACGATGGCGAGCAGCTCCTCCCAGTACTGGCCGAAGATGTAGCCGACCAGCGAGTAGGCCACGGCCCACACTACCGCAGCCGCCAAGTTGTAGGGGAGAAACCTGTAGTATTTCATCCTGGTTACCCCGGCGAAGAGTGGGGTCATACTGCGCAGGCCGGGTCCGAAGCGTCCGACGAAGACGGTCTTCCCACCGTGCGCGTCGAAGTAGCGTTCCACCCTGTCGAGGCTCTTCTCGCTGACCAGGAGGTGGAGGAAACGCATCTTGAGGATGCGGTAGACCATCGGCCTGCCGCCGATGCGTCCGATCCAATACACGGAGTTGTCGGAGATGAAGGCCCCAGCGAAGCCGCTCAGCATCACCAGCGGGAGCGCGAGCTCTCCGCCGTTGGCGAACAACCCGCCTGCCAGTAGAACGATGTCTCCCGAAGCAGGGAGACCGAAGTTGTCCAGGGCCGCCCCGAAAAGAATGACCAGGTAGCCGTGGGCTACGAGCAAGTCCGTCACAAAACCCAGTACATCACTGGGGGAGTTCGGGATGGATCTGATGAAGTCCAGAAGGCTTTCCATGCGCCGCACGGGTTATACCACGCGGGATGGGGAAGGGTCTGACCCTTCCCCATCCCACGCGGTCAGCACTTCAGCCAGTCAGCACTTCAGCATTTCAGCCAGTCAGCACTTCAGCATTTCAGCTTTATTGGGGAGCGGCTCGCCGCGGTGGATAAAGCCCCATTTCATACAGAGCCCGGTTGCGCGTAAGAGCCGCGCTAGCCAACGCACTTGCTGAAGTGCTGACAAGCGGAAGCCGAAAGCTGGAGCGTGCTGACCTGCTGCTATGTTGACGCACGCCGGCGGCCCGGCTATGCTGCCCTCAGAAAAACAGGGGTGAAGGGGCCCAAGAAGCCGGTGCGAGTCCGGCACGGTCCCGCCACTGTAACCGGGGAGCGAACCCCAAGACGCCACCGCCGCCGAGAGCCGCTGGAAGGCCGGGTTAGCAGAGAGCCGGGAGTCAGGAGACTGGCCTTTCACCCGTGACCCCGAACCGGGGCGAGGACCCCGAGAAGGAGGCATCTATGGAGAAGACCCTCGGGCGGAGAGACCATTCGGCCCTGCCTTTGTGGAGCTTGCTCGCTATCGCTTTGTTGCTCCTTGCGCTGTTCGTGCTCCTCTCAGCAAGCGGGGCCCTGCTCGCACCGCTCCTGGGGCAGGCCGCGGGTCCCTTCGATTACCTGCACGAGTTCGCCCACGACGGGCGGCACCTGCTCGGCGTTCCCTGCCACTAGAGTCGCCCGTGGTCTCAGCCTACCTGCGCCGCGGCATGGCCGCCGGGCTGCTCGCCGGCCTCCTTGCCGGACTCTTCGCCTTCCTCGTCGGGGAGCCCATCCTCGACCGGGCGATAGCGCTGGAGGAATCGGCCCATGTGCATGCTCATGGGGGCGGAGATCACGCGCACGGCGGAGGAGGTGGCGAAGAGAACTTCTCCCGCCCGACCCAGAAGGTCGGCCTGTTTTTCGCCACGGGGCTCTTCGGGGTGACGGTGGGCGGGGTGTTCGGTATCGTCTACGCCTTCTTCCGCGAACGTCTGGCCGCTGGCAGCGATCTCAAGCGCAGCATCTCACTGGCCGGCGCTATCTTCTTGGGAGCGTTCCTGATCCCCTTCCTCAAATATCCGGCCAACCCGCCGTCCGTCGGCGACCCTTCCACCATAAGGGAGCGCACGGCGGCCTACTTCACGCTCGTCGCCCTCTCGCTCCTGGCCACGCTCATCGCCTGGATATCCGCCAGGTCGCTCGAGGCCCGCGGTGTCGGCGCCTCGCGACGCCGCCTGACGGTCGGCGCTGGTCTGGTCGTCGTCGTTGGCGTGCTATTCTTCCTCTTGCCCGCCGCGCCATCCGCTGGTGGGTTCCCGTCAGGGACGCTGTGGGCTTTCAGGCTCTCATCGCTCGGTACCCAGGTGGCCTTCTGGGCCGGTCTCGGACTCCTCTTCGGGGTACTGTGCGAGCGTGCAAGGAAGGAGGGCGTGACGGCTTGAGCGGAGCTCTCCTCGTCGCAGGGACCCACTCCGATGCCGGGAAGAGCGTCGTCGTGGCCGGCATCTGCCGCTGGCTCGCGCGTGAGGGCGTGAGCGTCGCGCCGTTCAAGGCCCAAAACATGGCACTCAACTCCTTCGTGACCAGGGAGGGGGCGGAGATCGGACGCGCCCAGGCGGCCCAGGCCGCAGCCGCGATGGTCGAGCCCGAGGTGGCCATGAACCCGATCCTGCTCAAGCCATCGGCCGAACGGACCACGCAGGTCGTCGTGCGCGGCAAGCCCCGCGCGATGGCGAACGCCATGAGCTACGGCGGGATGAAGAAGGCACTGATGCCCATTGTGCTGGAGTCGCTCGAAGAGTTACGTCGGCGTTTCGACATTGTCGTCTGCGAAGGGGCCGGGAGCCCGGCGGAGATCAACCTGCGGGAGAACGACCTTGCGAACATGGGCCTCGCGCGCGCCGCGGACCTGCCGGTCCTCCTCGTCGGAGACATCGACCGCGGCGGTCTCTTCGCGAGCCTCTACGGGACGCTCGCGCTCCTCTCGGCGGAGGACCAGGCGCTCCTCGCCGGCTTCCTCGTCAACAAGTTCAGGGGGGATCCCGCGGTCCTTGCCCCCGGCCTTGAACGGATGACCTCTCTGACGGGCCGTCCCTTCCTCGGGACGCTGCCCTGGATCCCCGGTCTCGGCCTCGACGGGGAAGACTCCCTGGCCCTCGATGCTCCGCGCCCCATCAAGACTCCACTGGGCCGCGACGTGCTAAGAGTCGCCGTCGCACGCCTCGGTCGCATCAGCAACTTCACAGATTTCGACGCCCTCGCCCACGAGCCTGGCGTCTCCGTGCGCTTCACCGAATCGGCGGAAGAGATACTCGACGCCGACCTCGCCGTCCTCCCCGGAACGAAAGCGACGGTCGAGGACCTGAAACTACTCCGATCACGCGGCCTCGACCGCACGTTCGCCGATAGGGCAGAGCATGGCCTGCCCACACTCGGTATCTGCGGCGGTTACCAGATGCTCGGCGGGCGCATCGAAGACGGCGTGGAGAGCGCCGAGCCAGTAGCCGTAGGGCTCGGGCTCCTGCCCGTCGAGACTTTCTTCGAGGAGGAGAAGGTCCTGGGGCATCCTTCTGGACGGGCTTCCGGTTTCGGGGACGAGGAGGTATCGGGGTATGAGATCCACCACGGGAGAGTCATGCGAGTCGGAGGCAGCCCGCTCTTCAGGACCGGCGACGACACAGAAGGCTGCATCACGGGGGCTACGCTCGGTACCTCCTGGCACGGTATTCTGGAGTCAGACGGCTTCCGTCGTGCCCTGTTGCTATGGGTAGCCGGAGAACGCGGCCTCGACTGGAGCCCTGGTGGGGTATCCTTCGCCGCCGCCCGCGAGGCGCAACTGGAGAAGCTCGGGGATCTTGTAGCGGATCATGTGGACCGTGAAGCGTTGTTGAAGTTGATCTACTCGAGTACTCCCCGCAGCCTTCCTGTCGTCAGGCATCAGGCATCAGGAATCAGGCCCCGAGAGGGGAATGGCGACGGTTCGCTGACCGGGGCCGCAGAATCTCCAAATTGGCTCGCGGACGCACCAGCAAACCTGAAAGCTGAAACCTGATGCCTGATGCCTCGAAAACAGCGAAGCTGATTCTCGTCACGACCGCCGACACCGAGATCCTGGCCGCAGCCAGGGCCTCGGAACATATGCCCGAGGGTTTTCCGAAGCTCGTGTGCGCCAACCCTGCTGCGCTGGATGACCCTGCAGCGTTCTTCGAGAAGGAACTGCCCGGGGCCAGGGCCGTGCTGGTGCGGCTGCTCGGTGGACGGAGGGCATGGCCAGAGAGGCTCGAGGAGTTGCGTCGGCGTTGCGGGCGGCTGAGAGTTCCTCTGCTCGCCTTCGGTGGTGAGGCCGAACCGGACGCGGAGCTTGCGGCGTTGTCGACCGTGCCATCGGGGACCGTGCTCGAGGCTTTCGAGTATCTGCGTCACGGCGGCGTCCGCAATACGGAGAACCTGCTCCGTTTCGTGGCCGACACAGTCCTTATGGAAGGCTACGGCTTCGAGCCTGCGTCGGCGCTGCCCGAGGCCGGCGTCTACCACCCGCGGTTGTCTGAGGACTCTTCGGTCGATGAACTGGTCGCGCGGCATGACCCGGCGCGGCCAACGGTCGGTGTAGTCTTCTACCGCGCGCACTGGATGAGCGGGAACACAGCCTTCGTAGACGATCTCGTCGACGCACTGGAGGAGGCCGGGGCGGACACCCTGCCTGTGTACTGCTATTCGTTGCGAGCAGGTCCTGACGGGAGGGTAACTGCCCTGGAGATGCTGAAAAACAGAGTAGACTGTCTCGTCACCACCGTCCTCGCTGGTGGTGGGTCCAACGCGGCGGACGCCAGGAGATCCGGCGCCCCCGAGGGCTGGCTGGAGTGGGACGTCCCTGCCCTCGAAGGGCTCGGCGTACCCGCGATCCAGGGCATCTGCACGACTTCGACGCGCGAGGCCTGGCTCGCCTCCGACGCTGGTCTCTCCCCGCTGGATACGGCGTGGCAGGTGGCGATCCCCGAGTTCGACGGGCGCATTATCGGGGTCCCCTTCTCATTCAAGGAACGCCTGGGCGTTGACTCGCCCGTCGGCGCACCGCTAACCCTCTACAGAGCCGACCCCGAACGCACCGCCCGCCTCGCCGGCCTCGCGGTGCGCTTCGCCGGCCTCGGGCGCTCCCCGAACTCAGAGAAGAGAGTCGCCATCTTGCTCTCCAACTACCCGACCAAACACTCTCGGGTAGGGAACGCCGTGGGGCTGGATACCCCGGTGAGCGCCATCAGGTTGCTCGGCGCGCTGCGCCTGGCCGGCTACCCGGTAGAAGGCGCGCCTGAAGAAGGGGATGATCTCATCCATTCACTTATCGCCGCTGGGGGCCATGACCTGGAGTTCCTGACCGCGGACCAGCTCGGGGACGCCGCCGGACGTCTGGATGCGAGACGCTACGCAGAATGGTTCGGCAGGCTTCCCGAGGATCTGCGAAGCGGGGTCGAGGAGCACTGGGGACCACCGCCGGGTGATCTATACGTGGACGATGGAGACTTTGTGGTGGCTGGACTCTCGTTCGGGAACGTCTTTGTGGGCATCCAGCCGCCGCGGGGATTCGGGGAGAACCCGATCGCGATCTACCACGACCCCGACCTCCCGCCGACGCACCACTACCTCGCCGCTTACTGGTGGATGATCGAGGAGTTCGGTGCTGACGCGATTGTCCACCTCGGCAAGCACGGTACGCTGGAGTGGCTGCCCGGCAAATCTCTGGGCCTCTCGCCCTCGTGCACCCCCGATGCTGCCCTGCGCGACGTGCCTCTCTTCTATCCCTTCGTCGTCAACGACCCTGGCGAGGGGACGCAGGCCAAAAGGAGGGCGCACGCGACCGTGGTTGACCACCTGATCCCACCCATGACCCGCGCCGAGACTTACGACGAGCTGGCGAAGCTAGAGCAACTCCTCGACGAGTACTACCAGGTAGAGACGCTCGACCCTTCGAAGCTGCCAGCGATAAGGGTCAGGATCTGGGAGACCCTGCGCGAGGCTGAACTCCACCGCGACCTCGGCGTCGAGGAGCAGCCCGAGGAGTTCTCGGATTTCCTCACCCACGTCGACGGATACCTCTGTGAGATAAAGGATCTCCCCATCCGCGGAGGACTCCACATCCTCGGCGAGACGCCCGAGGGCGAGCCCCTGCGCCACCTCCTCGCCTCGATCCTGCGCCTCGGTGCCGGTGAGGTCCCCGGGTTGCGCCGCGCCGCCGGCGCCTCCTTCGGCCTCGACGAGAAGCTCCTTGCGGAGCACGGCGGTACGAAGGTCGAGGCCCCGCCAGGGCTCGCCGAACGCTTCCCCGGAACAGTGGTAACGGCCTCGGATCTCCTCGACAGGCTGGAGGAGGCGCAGCAGGCACTGCTTCTCGCACTGGAAGAGCGTGGCTGGGACGCGGACTCTGCAGCCGCGGTGTGCGAGGAGACGCTCGGTGTCGCCGACGCTGGCGTAGTGCTGTCGTTGCGCTTTGCGGCCGATGAGGTCGTTCCGCGCCTGATGCGTACGCCGGAGGAGATGGGGAACCTCCTCTCTGGCCTCGGGGGCGGATACGTGCCCGCGGGACCCTCGGGCTCTCCTACGCGGGGGCTGGTGAACGTGCTCCCGACGGGGCGCAACTTCTACTCCGTAGACCCGAAGGCGCTGCCTAGTGCCCTCTCGTGGGACGTTGGACAGGGGCTCGCGGACGGATTGCTGCGGCGCTATCTGGAAGAAGAGGGCCGCTATCCGGAGACGGTCGGCATCGTGGTGTGGGGGACGGCGGCCATGAGAACCCAGGGCGACGACATCTCGGAGATCCTGGCCCTGCTCGGGGTGCGGCCCGTGTGGAACGAGGAGTCGCGGCGGGTCGTCGGACTCGAGGTGATACCGCTCCAGGAGTTGGGGCGGCCTCGCGTGGACGTTACCGTCAGGATCAGTGGCTTCTTCAGGGACGCTTTTCCGAACCTGATCTCCCTCCTCGACGAGGCCTTCACCACCGTCGCCGGCCTCGAAGAGCCCGCGGAGATGAACTTCGTCAAGAAACACGCCGACGAGGAGAAGAGCCAGGGCGCCGACGAACGCCGCTCTACCACTCGCATCTTCGGGTCCAAACCGGGCGCTTACGGTGCCGGCCTCCTCCCCCTGATGGACGCCCGCAACTGGCGTACGGACGAGGATCTGGCCGAGGTCTATGCTGTCTGGGGAGGGTATGCCTATGGTAGAGGGTTAGACGGTGTCGAGGCGCGGGAGGCCATGGAGTCCAACCTGCGCAGGACGGAGGTTGCCGTAAAGAACATAGACAACCGCGAGCACGACCTCTTCGACTCGGACGACTACTTCCAGTATCACGGCGGCATGATCGCCGCCGTCCGCGCCCTGACGGGTCGCGACCCGAAGGCGTACATCGGTGACTCCGCGGACCCATCGAGGGTAAAGACGAGGGACCTCTCCGAAGAGGCCCGCCGCGTCTTCCGTAGCCGCGTCGCCAACCCGAAGTGGATCGACGCCATGCAGCGCCACGGCTACAAGGGTGCTTTCGAGCTCTCGGCCACCGTTGACTACCTCTTCGGCTACGACGCGACAGCAGGCGTCGTCGAAGACTGGATGTACAGGGACGTAACCAGGAAGTACGTACTCGACGAGAGAGTAAGGGACTTCATGCAGCAGTCCAACCCCTGGGCCCTGCGCGCTATCTCGGAGCGCCTACTCGAGGCGGCGCAACGCGGTCTGTGGTCTGAGCCGGACGCCCAGGACCTCGAAGCTCTCAAACAGGTTTATCTGGAGAACGAGGGGATGCTGGAGGAAGGTATCTCGTGAACGCGTACAGGCATCCCTATCCTTTCTCGGCCATCGTGGGCCAGGAAGATTTGAAACTGGCGCTCCTGGTCAACGCCGTCTCCCCCGAGGTCGGGGGCGTGCTGGTGCGCGGCGAGAAGGGGACGGCGAAGTCCACGGCGGTGCGGGCGCTGGCGGGGCTACTGCCCAGTATCCGGGTCGTCTCCGGCTGTCCCTACTCATGCGACCCGGAAGCCCCTAATCCCGAGTGTCCGGCAGGACCGCACCACCTCGATGCGCCCACCGGGACGAGGCCGGTCAGGCTGATGGAATTGCCTGTGGGGGCGAGCACGGACCGTCTTGCAGGGACTTTGGACATCGAGAAGGCGCTCTCGGAGGGGAGGAAGGCGTTCGAGCCGGGGTTGCTGGCGGCTGCTCACAGAGGCATCCTGTACGTGGACGAGGTGAACCTTCTCTCGGACCACCTCGTCGACCTGCTTCTGGACGTTGCGGCGATGGGCGTGAACTACGTCGAGCGCGAGGGGGTCAGCGTGCGGCATCCTTCCCGCTTTATCCTGGTCGGCACGATGAACCCTGAGGAGGGGGATCTCCGCCCCCAGCTCCTCGACCGCTTCGGGGTCACCGTCGAGGTCTCCGGCAGCCCTGAACCCGCGGATAGGGTCGAGGTTGTACGCCGCCGCCTGCGCTACGAGGCCGCCCCTGAGGAGTTCGCCGAAGTATGGTCGGCCGCGGACGAGGAGCTCGCCGCATCTGTCGTATCGGCCCGTATGCGGCTTCCGGCCGTGGATCTTGACGAGGAAATCCTGTTCAGGATCTCGACCCTCTGCGCGGAACTCGGCGTCGACGGCCTGCGCGGCGACCTCGTAACGGCGAAGACCGCGCGCACGCTCGCCGCCTGGGACGGCAGGAGCGAGGTGCTCCTCGACGACGTGAAGCGGGCCGCCCTGCTGGCCCTCTCGCACCGCCGCAGACGCGGCCCCTTCGAGCAGCCCGGCATGGACCCCGAGGAGCTCGAGAACGCCCTCTCCGAGGACCCCGATCCACCAGACGGTCCCGATGGTGGTGCGATCCCGCCTTCCACGAGCGAGGATAGGGGCGAGGGATCTCTCGGCGCACGGGAGCCAGAGCCCTCTGAGGCGCGGACCGGTGCAGGGGAGCGGAGCCACGCTGCGGCTGATCCGTTCGACCCCGTGCGGCTCGAGGCCCCCGAGAAGGGCAAGGGCGGGCCGCTCGGCCGCAGGAGCCGGGTCTCGGGTGAGAGCGGGCATCCTGTCGCGGATCGGGAGTTAGGAGGGAGACCGAGGGACGTGGCGCTGGCGGCGACGATCAGGGCCTCCGCGCCGCACCAGAGGGCGCGGGGCCGAGAGGGAACGGGCCTCGTGGTGCGTCGGGGTGATCTTCGGGAGAACGTCAGGGAGGGAAGGGAGGGGAATCTGATCCTCTTCCTCGTCGACGCGAGCGGCTCTATGGCTGCGCGTAAACGCATGTCCGCCGTGAAGGGCGCCGTCCTCTCGCTGCTGAAGGACGCCTACCAGCGCCGGGATAAGGTAGCCTTGATCTCCTTCCGCAAGGAGGAAGCCAGGATACTCCTGCCCCCGACATCAAGCGTGGAACTCGCTGCCCCGCGACTGGAAGAGCTCCCAACCGGAGGCCGTACGCCCCTCGCGGCCGGGCTCGAAAAGGCCGCCGAGGTGCTAAAAAGGGAGGAACTGCGCGACAGCGAGCGCCGGCCTTTGCTGGTCTTGCTGACCGACGGGAGGGCGACAGCGGGGCCGGACCCGCTGACGGCCGCTGCGCGACTGCGCTCCCTCAGGGCAACTTCGTTCGTGGTCGACACCGAGGAAGGGTACGTCCGGCTCGGGATGGCGGAAGGGCTGGCCGGGGCGATGGGGGCGCGGAGCTTGCGCCTCGAGGGACTGCGGGCCGAGTCGCTGGTCGAGCTCGTCGAGAGGAGAAGGGTGGCATGAGCGAGACGAGGGAACCTAGGGAGCAGCGGCTGAGGAGGAGATCGAACAGGGAGAGGCCTCTCCTCATCGTCAACACAGGCCACGGCAAAGGCAAATCTACGGCCTCCTTCGGGGTTATGCTCAGGGGCTGGGCGCGCGGCTACCGCATCGGGGTCTACCAGTTCGTCAAGAGCGGCAAGTGGAACGTCGGCGAACAGAAGGCCGCCGAGGCCCTGGGTAACATCGACTGGTTCAAACAGGGCGACGGATGGACGTGGACCGTAAAGGACCTCGAGCACTCCGCCGACCTCGCCCACGAGGGCTGGGAAGAGGTCAAGCGCCGTCTGGCGGACGAGACCTACGATATGCTGCTCCTAGACGAGTTCACCTACCCCATGAAGTTCGGCTGGGTGGATACGAACGAGGTCATCGAGGTACTCCAGAACCGTCCAGGCTTCCAGCACGTCATCATCACGGGCCGCGACGCCCCGCCTGAACTGGTGGAGATCTCCGACCTCGTAAGCGAGGTAAACAAGGTCAAACACCCCTTCGACGAGGGCTACAGGGGGCAGAAAGGTATCGAGTGGTAGACACCCCACGCATAGTGGTCGCCGGTACCCACTCGGGGGTAGGCAAGACGACTATTGCCTCGGGACTTATGGCCGCGCTCTCGTCAGAGGGTTACAGGGTAGCCCCCTTCAAGGTAGGCCCGGACTTCATAGACCCCTCGTACCACACCCTCGCCGCAGGCCGGCCCGGACGCAACCTCGATGCCTTCCTCTCAGGCCCCGACCTCATCGGCCCACTCTTCGCCCACGGCGCACAGGGTGCTGATATAGCCGTGATCGAAGGCGTCATGGGCCTCTTCGACGGTAAGGGAGGCGGGGATCTCGCCTCGACAGCCCACGTCGCCAAACTGCTCCAGGCGCCAATAGTGCTCGTCGTCGACGCCAGGGCGATGTCCCGCTCCGTGGCCGCGCTGGTCCACGGCTACTCGACATTCGACCCGAAGTCGCGAGTCGCTGGCGTTATCCTCAACCGTGTCGGCTCCAAGGCCCACGAGAAGATGCTCCGCGAAGCCCTGAAGCCCCTCGGCATCCCCGTCCTCGGAGTCCTGCGCCGCAACGAGGATATAGTGACCCCTGACAGGCACCTCGGCCTCGTCCCCGTCGCCGAGCGCCGGGGGGAGGCCGCCCGCTCGCTCGATGCCCTGGGAATCGTGATCTCCCGCTCTCTAAACCTCGATAACATAGTGAAACTCGCCCGCTCCGCCGGAACTTTAGGAGTCGAGCACTGGAGTCCTGAGTCTCTGGACCTGAATCCGTCGGAGGGCGTTAGCGTGGCTGTCGCTTCAGGACCGTCGTTCAGCTTTCTCTATCCCGAGAACATGGAGCTACTGCGGGGCGCCGGTGCTGAAGTAGTTACCTTCGACCCGACCACAGAGGAGGAGCTGCCCGCCGGAACGGACGTTCTCTACCTCGGTGGTGGGTTCCCTGAGACCTACGCCGAGGCGCTGTCCGCGAACGGCCGGATGCTCGAGGATGTGCGAGATTTCGCCGCAAGTGGGTGTACCGTCATCGCCGAGTGCGGTGGGTTGTTGTACCTGGTGCGCGAGCTCGACGGACGACCGATGTGTGGTGTGCTCGATGCGAAGGCCACCATGACTGGCAGGCTCACGCTCGGTTACAGGGAAGCCCGCGCGCTAACGGATTCGCCGCTCGCCGAGTCGGGCGCCGACGTTCGCGGGCACGAGTTCCACTACTCTGCCGTCGAACCCGGAACCGGTGAGAGGCCGGCCTGGGACATTATCGGCCGCGGTCCAGAAGGCTTCGTGGCCGGCGGTGTGCACGCTAGCTACCTGCACACCCACTGGGCCGCGACGCCGGAACTGCCGCGCAGGCTGGTGCTGGAGGCGTCGCGGAGATCGGCGGGGGTCGGGGTATGAGCGGGCGGCTCGTCGGGGTGGGCGTAGGGCCTGGAGACCCCGAGCTGTTGACGGTCAAGGGGCTGCGCGTGCTGCGTGAGGCCGACGAAGTCTTCGTGCCCGTGGCCGACACCGGCGAAGTCGGGCGGGCCGAGGCCACCGTGCGCGAGTATCTGGAAGAAGGCAGGATCCGACGCCTCCTCTTCGCCCTCTCGGACGATACGGAGGCAAGGGAGCGTAACTGGACGAACGCCGCGCAAAAAGTCTCTGAGTACCTGCAAAGCGGCAGGACGTGCGCGTTCGCCACCATCGGAGACCCGAACGTCTATTCGACCTTCACATACCTGGCACGCACCGTTCGAGAAATAGAACCTGAGGTAGAGGTAGAGACTGTGCCGGGGATCACGGCCCTGCAAGACCTTGCTTCGCGGAGTGGGAAGGTGCTCCTCGAGGGCGACGAGAGGCTGGCGCTCCTGCCTTTCACGGCGGGAGAGGAGCCCTTGAGGGAGGCGCTCGCCGGGTTCGAGACGGTAGTCTGCTACAAAGGCGGAAGCCGGCTCGGGGAAGTGCTTCGGGTTGCGGAGGGGGCTGAGCGGCTGGAAGGCGCCGTGTACGGGGCGAGACTCGGGATCGAGGGCGAAGAAGTGGTGCCCGCGCCGGAGATGGTAGGGCGGGAGGGGACGTACCTGTCGACCGTCATCTTCACCAGGAGGGGAGCGACACGTGAGTAAGGTGTGGTTTATCGGAGCTGGACCGGGGGCGCCTGACCTGCTGACGGTCAGGGGAGCCAGGCTCATCGGCGAGGCCGACGTGGTGGTCTGGGCCAGGAGCCTCGTCCACGAAGGTATCCTCGAATACGCTGGTCCTGGAGCCCAGATCGTCGAGTCGACGACCATACCGCTCGAAGACGTGCGCGAACTCTACGAGCGTGCGGTGGAAGAGGACCTGAGAGTAGCCAGGGTGCATTCAGGTGACCCCAGCCTGTACGGGGCTGTGATGGAGCAGATCGAGCTTTGCGACGAGCTAGGCCTCGATTGGGATATAGTCCCCGGCGTCTCCTCTCTTGGCGCAGCGGCGGCGGCCATAGGGCGTGAGCTGACCGTGCCCGAGGTCTCGCAGTCCGTGATCCTGACGCGCCGCGCGAGCCGCACCCCGATGCCTGAGGGCGAGGACATAAGGAGTTTCGCGGAGCACGGGACCACGATGGCGATCTTCCTCTCCGCGGCGAAGCCGCGCGTCCTGCAGGAGGAACTTCTGGAGGGCGGCTACGCCCCCGAGACCCCTTGCGCCGTGGTCTATAGGGCGAGTTGGCCCGACGAACAGGTCATAGAGTGCAGCCTCGAAGATCTCGCCGACAGGGTGCGGGAGGCTGGCTTCACCAGGCAGGCGCTCATACTGGTCGGCCCTGGTCTAGGGGCCGGCGGGACGAGATCCCACCTCTACAGCCCCGCGTTCTCGCACATGTTCCGCCGGGCGAAGCCTGCGGAGAAGGGAGCAGATGCCGCCACGTAAGCTCCGCGAGCCATCCATGCCCCCGAGCATGGAGAAGGTCAAGGGCCAGAACCTCAGGACGGGCTGGACCACCGGCACCTGCGCCGCCGCGGCGGCCAAGGCCGCGGCCCGCGCGCTCGAGTGCGGCGAGCCGCAGGCCAGCGTCGACGTGAAGCTGCCGGGGAAAGGCCGGGAGCGACGCGTCGAGTTCGATGTGGAGCGGTGTGATCTTGGAGATTCATGGGCCGAGGCCGTCGTCATCAAGGACGCCGGCGACGACCCCGACGTCACCGACGGCGCCCATCTCACCGCCCGCGTCTCGTGGCGCGAAGAGCAGGGGCTCGAACTGGACAGGGGGAATGGCGTCGGCGTCGTCACCAGACCGGGGCTCGGGCTCCCTGTCGGAGGACCGGCCATAAACGCCGTGCCGCGGCGTATGATCTCCTACTCCGTAGAGGAAGTCCTCGACCCTGACGAGATCGGCGTCCGCGTCGTCATAAGCGTCCCTGGCGGCGAGAAGATGGCCGAGAAGACGACCAACGCCCGCCTAGGCATCGTCGGCGGCATCTCCATCCTCGGCACCACGGGCATCGTTCGTCCCTTCTCGACGGCCGCCTGGGCCGCGAGCGTCGTTCAGGCGGTCAACGTGATGGGAGCGCAGGGCCACAAGACCTTCGTCCTCTCGACCGGAGGCCTCACCGAGAAGGCCGCGATGCGCCTTCTGCCGGACCTCGAAGAGGTGAACTTTATAGAAGTCGGGGACTTTACAGGGCAGGCCATAAAGAAGGCCGTGGAGAACGGGCTGGAACGTTGCTTCTTCGTCGGTATGGTGGGTAAGATCTCCAAGCTCGCCGCCGGGGTCATGATGACCCACTGGACCCGCTCGAAGGTGGACAACGATCTGCTGGCAGAGGTAACTATAGAAGCCGGTGGCCCTACCGCTCTCATCGAAGAGGTCAAAGGCGCCAATACAGCCCGTCACGCATACGAGCTCTGGCGGTCGGCGCACCTCGATCGTGCCGCTGACCTCCTCTGCAAACTGGCCGCGGAGAATTTGGCAGAGTACGCTGAAGGTAAACTCGAGGTTCACGTCATCCTCGTCGACTTCGACACCCTCGAACCCGCAGGAGCCAGTCCTGGGGGCCTTGCGCTGACGGCGAAGGGCCGCGCGTGAGCCGGGGCCGTATAATCGTCGTTGGCCTCGATGGAAGGCCTCTCGACGATGAGACCGAACGGTCGCTGCGGGATGCAGATCTCGTCGCCGGCGGCAGAAGGCACCTGGAGATGCTCGGCGTGGAGCGTGGGAGCGCCGTAGTTTTCGAGGGGGACCTCTCCGAGGCGCTCGCGCGGATCGAAGGTACTGAGGGTTCCGTGGTCGTGCTCGCGTCTGGGGACCCTGGTTTCTTCGGGATCGTGCGCCTTCTCGGAGGGCGGTTCGGGAGGGAGAATCTGCGTGTCTTGCCGGGCCTCTCCTCGGTCGCGCTGGCTTTCGCCCGCGCCGGGCTCACGTGGGACGATGCGGTCACCGTCAGCGCCCACGGCCGCGATCCCCGCCGAGCCGTCAACGTCTGCCGCGCCCACCCCAAGGTAGCCCTCCTCACTTCCCCCGACTTCGGACCAGCCGAACTCGCCGAGGCGCTTGACATGATGGAGCGTACCTTTGTCGTCGCCGAGAAGCTCGGCGAGCCTGACGAGCGGGTCATTCACGGCGACGCAGTGACTATCGCTGGTATGCAGTGGGAAGACCCAAACGTTGTGCTGGTTCTGGACGAAGAGAGGATGTCGGGGGCCAGAGGTTGGATCTCATCCGGCATGCAGGGTCGGGGGCGGTGGGCGCTTCCCGAGGAAGAGTTCGAGCACCGGTCTGGCATGATCACGAAGTCAGCGACCCGCGCCTTCGTACTCTCGCGCCTCGGTCCCCGATCGGGGGACCTGATCTGGGACGTCGGGGCCGGCAGCGGCTCCGTAGCCCTTGAGTGCGCCCGTCTTGGCGCCGCCGCCATTGCCATCGAACGCGACCCCGAGAGCTGCGTCCGTATCCGCCGCAACGCCGAACGGCATAAAGCTCACGTACAGCTCGTGGAAGGCACGGCCCCGGTGGCCCTGCACGATTTGCCAGAACCCGACGCCGTCTTCGTCGGCGGGACCGGCGGCGCCTTCGAGGAGATCGTCAAGCTCTCCGCCGTCAGGGCGCGCAGGACGGTCGTGTTGGCGCTAGTCACCCTCGAACGGGTCGTCCCTGCCGCAAAGCTTCTCGAAGATTGCGGCTTCGAGGTAGAGACCACCTTTCTGCAGACGTCCACCATGAAAGGCGTCGGTGATCTGCACCGCCTGGCCGCCGAGAGATCCGTATTCGTCGTCTCGGGGAGCCGGCCTTGATCGGGCTCGTGGCCGCCACCGCGAACGGCCGCCGTAACGCCAGACACCTCGCCGGCGCCTGGCCCGATGCACGCCTCTATGAGGGAAAGGCGAGAGTAGATCTCCCCCGGGCCTGGAACGAGTGTGATGGTATCGTGCTCTTCCTCGCCACCGGTGCCGCTGTCCGCCTCGTTTCTCCCCTGCTCGAAGGCAAGCATCGAGATCCCGGCGTGGTCACCGTCGACGACGCCGGCAACTTCGCCGTCGCCCTCTGCGGCGGTCACCAAGGCGGGGCCAACGCCCTTGCCGCGCGGGTCGCTGATATCCTGGGCGGCACGCCGGTGATCACCACCGCAAGCGACTCTGTCGGTTTCCCCGCCCTCGACTCTCTCGGCGAGAAGCTCGGTCTTCGTTTGGAGGAAGATTCTGATCTCGCAGCGGTCGGATCCGCGCTCGTCTCCGGCCAAAAGATCAACTTCGTCACAGACGCGCGCTGGCCGCTCGGACCGCTACCCGAAAACATCGTCCCTACGGACAAATGGGAGGCGCCCCTGATCCTAATCTCCGACCGGCTCGCGGAGACACCGCATCCCGTCGTGGTCTACCGTCCACCCTCGCTCGTCGCCGGCGTCGGTTGCAGCAGGGGCGTGGGTGCTGACGAGATTCTCGACCTGCTCAGCCGCTCATTGGCGGAAGCTGGATTGGCAGAAAAGAGCGTCGCTGCCCTCGCGAGCATCGATGTGAAGCGCGACGAGGCGGGATTGCTCGAAGCAGCGGAGAAGCTGGACGTTCCCATCCACTTCCACCCAGCAGAAGCGCTTCGTGCGGTGGAAGCGCCCAACCCGTCGGAGGTAGTACGAGAGGCGGTCGGGACGCCGAGCGTCGCCGAGGCTGCGGTGATCTCCTCGGGTGCGGAGCTGGTAATGGAGAAGCGGAAGTCCGCGAACGCAACGGTGGCCATCGGGCGGTTGCCGGTACGTGGAAGGCTCGCGCTGGTGAGCCTGGGGCCTGGTGAGGATGCCCTCGTTCCCCCGCTCGCCCGTGAGGCGCTCGCTGCCTCGGAGCAAGTCGTCGGACTCGACCAGTACGTCGACCGCATCAGGCATCTGCTGCGACCTGGGACGAAGGTCCTCACGCCTCCGCTCGGCAACGAAGTGGAGCGGGCTGAGCTCGCACTTGCCGAGGCCCGCGCGGGCGGCAGCGCGACGCTGGTGTCGAGCGGTGACGTGGGTGTATACGCGATGGCGTCGCCGGTGCTGGAGCTCGCGGGCGAAGACGTGGATGTTGTGGTGGTCCCTGGGGTTACGGCCGCGCAGGCGGCGGCGTCCTTGCTCGGCTCGCCGCTCGGGCACGACCATTGTTCGGTCAGCCTCTCCGATCTGCTGACGCCGTGGGCGGTGATCCAATCCAGAATCATGGCTGCTGCCGAAGGTGACTTCGTGGTCTCCCTCTACAATCCGCGCTCGAAAGGCCGCGACTGGCAACTTGGGAAGGTGAAGGAGATCCTGCTCGGACACCGTCCCCCGGACACGCCCGTCGGCATAGTAAGAGACGCCTACCGCCCGGCGCAGCAGGTTATCCTCACCGACCTCGCTTCTCTGCGACCGGAAGATGTGGACATGCTGACGACCGTTATCGTCGGAAGCTCGCAGACCAGGGTCGTGGCAGGCCGCATGGTTACCCCGAGGGGATACCTGTCGTGAAGGCGGTCTTCGCTGTTACGGACGCCTGCGCCGGCTGTGGCGCCTGCATAAAGACCTGCCCGGAGAAGGCGATCCACCCGGCTCCCAGGGGCTACGGCGCGCCTCTCCTCGTTCTAGAAGATCGCTGTTCGGGATGCGCTGAGTGCGCCGAGGTCTGCCCTGTCTCGGCTTGCGTCGAGGTGCTGCTGGAGGACGAATGAGGCGCGTCCATTCCATAGAGAAGGAGAGCTATCGCATCCTGCGCGGGATGGTCGACCTCACTCACCTCGGGCCGCTCTCCCGCGCCGTCACGGAACGAATCATCCACGCCTCGGCGGACCCAGACTACGCCGAGAGCCTCTTCCTCGACGAAGGGGCTCTGGAGAATGGGATCTCAGCCCTGCGGCGAGGCGAGCCCATCGTTACCGACGTGGGGATGGTTGCGGCCGGGATCACGGGCCGCCAGACGCTGTGCTTCGTCTCCGACCCCCGCGTCCGCGAGTTATCCGAACGATTCGGCATCACGCGATCTGCGGCAGGCTTCAGGCTCGCCGCTGAAGAGATTGGTGCAGGGGCCGTCTGGGTAGGCGGGAACGCGCCGACGGCGCTCTTCGAGCTGCTCGGTCTCGACGTTGCTCCCTCGCTCGTGATTGGGCTTCCCGTCGGCTTCGTCGGGGCCGCCGAATCAAAAGCCGCGCTCGTAGCCAGCGGCCTGCCTGCCGTCGCGAATCGGGGACCGAAAGGCGGTTCCGCGGTCGCAGCAGCGGCTCTGAATGCCCTCATCTACTACGAGGAGGAATGACTTGAGGCAAACGGTGAATGTCGGAAGAAACGGCAACTACGAAAACGGAGACGCCCCGGCGCTGCTGATCGTAGGCCACGGCAGCCGCGATCCTCGCGGGGTACGAGAGTTCCACGACCTGGTCGGTCTCGTGCGCCGAAGAAACCCGTCCATGACGGTCGAGGGAGGCTTTATCGAGCTCTCCCGCCCGCCCATCTCCGAGTGCGTGAACAGGCTCGCCGAGGGCGGGGCGCTAAACGTCGCCGCCGTCCCCCTGATGCTCCTGGCCGCGGGCCACGCCAAGGACGACATCCCTGCCACCCTGGTGCGCGAGAAGATGAGCCACCCCAGGATGACCTTCGCCTACGGCCGCGCCCTCGGCATAAGGCCAGAGCTTCTCGAACTGATGGACGAGAGGATCTCTGCCGCCGTTCCCGAAGCGGAGAAGGAGGAGACGGCCGTCCTGATAGTAGGGCGTGGCTCCTCAGACCCCGACGCCAACTCGGACCTCTCCAAGATAGCCCGCCTGTTCTACGAAGGCCGCCCTTATCCCTTCGTCGAGAGTGCCTACGTCAGCATGACCCCTCCCGACGTAGCGGAAGGACTGGATCGCTGCTTCAGGCTCGGCGCGAAGCGCATAGTCATCTTCTCCTACTTCCTCTTTACCGGCATTCTGGAGGAGCGTATCCGAGAGCAGAGCCGAGCATTCGCTGCAGCACACCCAGGCGCCGAGGTGCGCTACGCTGGGTACTTCGGGCCGGACGAGAGGGTGGCTGACCTTGTGGTCGAGCGTTATACAGAGGCTGTGGAAGGAGACATTCGTATGAACTGCGACGTGTGCGTCCATCGCGTCGCCCTGCCTGGTTTCGAAGAGAAGGTCGGCGCCCCTGCCACGCCCCACAACCACCCTGACGAGCCGGGGCACCACCTGCGCGGCCACCATCACTAGTCGTGGCCCTCGAAGACCGGGTAAGCGATCTCGCGGCGGAGATACCGCCGTTCGACAGGGTCGCTGCCGAAGAAGCGCGAAGACGACACCTCGGGCTCGCCAAACCGCCCTTTAGCCTGGGACGGCTGGAGGAGCTTGGTGCGCGGCTCGCGGGGATGGCAGGCGGGTTCCAGCCCCCCGTCCCTGAGAGTCCTGCCGTGATTGTCTGTGCCGGGGACCACGGCGTCCTCGAACGCGGCGTCTCGCCGTGGCCGCAGGCGGTGACGGCGGCGATGGTGAGTAACTTCTGCACAGGAGGGGCTGCGGTGAACGCCATCGCGAAGACGGTGGGGGCGAGGGTGAGCGTTCTCGACGTAGGGGTCGCCAGCGAGCTAGAGCGGCACCCGCTGCTACGGGCCGCAAAGGTGCGGCGCGGGACCGATGACCTGAGTCGCGGGCCTGCGATGAGTCGTGAGGAGGCCGCGCGGGCTGTGATGGCGGGGGCAGGAGTAGCGGAGGAACTCGTCGAGAGCGGTGGGGTGGACCTCCTGGTTACGGGGGACATGGGCATAGGCAACACCACGCCGGCAGCCTGTCTGATCTCCGCCTTCACAGGTAGCCCGCCCAAGGAGACAACGGGCCGCGGCACTGGCATCGACGACGAGACCCTGAAGTTCAAGGTTAACATCGTCGAAGAGGCGTTAGAGCTACACGCGCCTGACACCGAAGACCCTCTCGGGGTTCTGGCGGCGATAGGAGGATTGGAGCACGCTGCTATCGTCGGTGTGATCCTGGCCGGAGCCGTCTACGGCGTGCCTGTCGTTCTCGACGGTGTAGTCTCCAACTCCGCGGCGCTCGTAGCCCGCGCCCTCGCGTCGCATTCGGCAGAATATGTCATCGCTGGCCACCGCTCCGCCGAGCCGGGGTCTCGAATCGTGCTGGAGTATCTTGAACTGGAACCGCTTCTGGGTCTTGACCTGCGACTCGGTGAAGGGACGGGAGGCCTGCTCGCCGTGCCGCTCGTGCAGGCAGCGGCCAGGACGCTCGCGGAGATGACGACACTGGAAGAGCTGGGATTCGAGTGATACGGAGTTCATATTAACTGGGTCGCGTTCGATATGCGGAGCGGCTGAGGCCATCCCACGGGTCATTCCCGCGCAAGCGGGAATCCACTACTGCGAGGAGGCGGAATCACGTGCGCAATGTCGGTCTGCGTCGTGTCGTTGGCAATTACCCGGATTTGGTATGAAAGTGCTCTCTCCGACGACCATCCAGCGTCTGCGCAGCCCGCTGGCCCGCGTCGTCGAGGTACACGAGGCGCTGGGCTCGACCCAGGAGCGCGCCCGCGAGCTTGTCCATGCTGGAGCACCTCACGGGACGCTCGTCATCGCGGAGGTCCAGACCGGAGGACGGGGACGGCTCGGGCGGTCTTGGGGGTCTCCGAAGGGCGGACTCTGGATGTCGCTCGTGCTGCGTCCCTGGTTCGATGCGAGCCTCGCTTCCCGCATCACCCAGACGGCGGCGGTCGGGGTTGCGAAGGCATTATGGGAGATCGGGGTCGAGGCCAGCATCAAGTGGCCCAACGACCTGCTCGCCGGTGGGAAGAAGATCTGCGGCATCCTCGCCGAATCGAGCGCGGAGAACGCTACCGGGCCGTCGAAGGGGAGACGCCTCGACTACGCCATCCTCGGGGTAGGGATGAACGCCAACCTCGACCCGGCCGACCTCGGGGTGCCGGATCGGGAAGTGACTACGATCCGTTCCGAGCTGGGGCATGACGTGAATCTAATGGACCTGCTCCGCGCTCTGCTCTCGAATCTCGACGCCGAGCTTGGACGGATCGAAGACTTCGGAGCAATCCTCGAAGATTGGCGAAGCTTGAATTGTACCCTGGGACAGAGAGTACGGGTTCAGCGCTTAGGCGAGATTCTCGAAGGTCGTGCCGTGGACCTGAGCCAGGAGGGGGCCCTTTTGCTCGCCACCCCATTCGGGACGGTAGAGGTGTTCGAGGGAGAGATCGAGCACCTCAGGCACGGAGACGAGGTAAGGGGCCCGTTCGAACCCGGCGCCTCTTGAACGGAAGGTTAATCCGACTTCTGGTCAGCGGTTTACCGGGTATCCGGGCGCAGCGCCGAGCGAGGCTCCTTTCCCCCTATCTCAGTTGCAGGGTGGCGATCCTGTTCGCGCGGAACATGGTGTACCAGGGATCGCCGTTGGAGGCGACCGTGATGCCGAAAGGACCGCTGCCCTTGACCTTGCGGCCCTCGGTGATCGTGCCGTCCTGGTCGATTCGGGCGACGTTACCGACACCGAACTGTGTAAACCAGACGCTGCCGTCGGGTGCGGCGGCGATGTCGTCGTGAGGACCGCGAGAGATCGGGAATTCCGTCACCTGGCCGTTGGCCGGGTCCAGGCGTCCGATGGTGGTGTCGAACCGCCCGATGTACCACACGGTCCCGTTGGTGGCGATGGTGATCTTGTAGGGGTTGCCAGGTACTGACACCATGTCAAATGTCCGTGTTGACGGGTTCAGGCTGCCGATCCGGTTGTTGAAGGAATCAGTGAACCATACGGTCCCATCAGCGGCCACGGCCACGTCGGAAGGATTGGGAGCAATGGGGGTAGGGTTGGAAGGGGTTGGAGGCGCTGGCGGTATCTGGAACTGCGCAAATTCGTCAACGCTGGAGCTGGTGTCGTAGCGCCAGACGCTGGCGTCGCCGAAATCAGTGAGCCACAGGTCGCTGCCGTCTCTGGCGATCGCGCCAGGGCCGAATGGGGTGTCCACGTTTGGAAGGAGCTCTCCAGT
>Ga0136613_10000203_pt1 | contig 25064 bp, 21 predicted proteins | sample AntDrymUQ2722106_2_FD_106649 | JGI IMG/M metagenome (GOLD analysis project Ga0136613, IMG submission 106649) | Polar desert sand microbial communities from Dry Valleys, Antarctica - metaG UQ272 (21.06) | ecosystem: Environmental > Terrestrial > Soil > Desert | place: Antarctica: Dry Valley... | reverse complement strand
TGAGAAGGCGGCCGTGGTTTTGCCTTCGCGCCAGGCCTCGTCCCAACCCAACACGTCCCGGTAGAAGCCGACGGCCACGTCGAGATCGGCCACCGGGTGATAGAGGAAAGTGAGTTTCATGATCTGAGCGTAAATCAGTTACGCTGAGACGTCAACGAGTTATGGTTGAGTCATGCCCGATCTCCGGCCCATCCCGATCCCGGGCTCGGCGCGCGCTCGGCTCCTTGAGGTCGGCATCGCGCGCTTCCAGGAGCTCGGCTACGAGCGGGCGAGCGTCGTCGACATTGCCCGGGATGCCGGCGTCACCACGGGGGCGCTCTACCACCACTTCAAGAACAAGCACGGCCTGTACGTGGTTATCCGGGACGAGATGGAGACCCGGATGACTGAGCGCATGGAGGGGGCTTCCGCTGCGCTCGGTGGCGCAGGCCGACCGGCGGTTCAAGCCGCGCTCGAAGTCGCGTTCGACGCAGCAGTGCGCTTTGGTGTGACGCGGATCCTGGCCGAGCCGCGCGCCGACCAGACGCCGGACGCGATCGCGAACCTGCTACGCGAACTGCTGCCGCGATCGGCACGCCCGGCCGGAGCGATGCTCGTGGCCGCCTGGCGCGCTGCGCTACTCGCCGTGGCGGACGGTTCCCCGCCGACTGCCGCCAAAGCCGGAATGCGCTGGGTCCTGAACGTCGACGTGGCATCCTGACTTTCGACCCACCGGAACCAGTTCCACCTGAGGATGGCGAGCGAGGGGATGAGGACTCTTGCTTGTGCAGCACGCGTGCTTTGAGACGGTTGTGAAGGCGTTTCGAGAATCGGCGCTGTGCACGCCCGCTGGACCGGGGGCTTTCGCATTGCTCGAACTACGTCCTTGGCCCAGCGTGGAGGATTTCACCCAACGCGCGGACCAGTGCGTCGTGATGGGTGACCCACGCTTCGTGAGGTGCGTTGGCGAGCTCGACATAGCTGCCACGCGGCGCCAGGTAGGCCAGCTGCTGTGCCGGCCATCCCGGGCGGATGTCGTTTGCCGAGTGCAAGAACGTGATGCGCATTTGGAGTGCGGCGATTCGGGCGAGCAGATCTGCGTTCTTGATGAAGCTGCGCCAGTCCTCGATGGAGTGTTCCGTTAGACCCGCCCCGAAGTGCGCCCGGTGAGGGGAGGTTGGCCGCTACACAAGCCGGGGCGCGGAAATGGTTGCCAGCGACTCTCTCCCTCTCATTTATAGCAGAGTTCAGCCGCGCTCATGAGCGCCAAAATTTTGATCTAAGGTCACCAACTTCTGATCGGAGCTGATGACGTGACCCCCTTAACTACCAGCGCGTTTGACCTTCCCGACCACCTCACCCCCAAGGCCGAACCGACGCTGATTGCCGGCGACGAGCAGCACTTCGCGGCCATCGCGCAGAGCCTCGAGCAGACGATCGCCGACCTGTCCGACCGACTCGATGCCGAGCGCAAGGCGCCCGGCGGCATAGGCCAGCAGGCGTTGGACCGGGACCTGGAGGTCCACCGGCTGACCGCTCGCCTGCGCACCCTGCGTCGCTTCGGTCTGGACCTGTGCCTCGGACACATTGTCAGCGCAGACAACCTCGAGCCCGTGTACGTCGGACGGCTCGGCCTCACCGACAGCGCGGGTTGTCGGCTGCTGCTCGACTGGCGCTCCCCCGCGGCTGAGCCGTTCTTCGGAGCGACCCACGCCAACCCGATGGGCCTGGCAAGCCGCCGCAGGTATCGCTGGACCCGCGGCCGGATCAGCGACTACTGGGACGAGGTGTTCAGCACTGATCGAATAGTCGGGTTTGACCGTCGGACGCTCGACGACCAGTCCGCCTTCATCGCCAGTCTGGGAAGCAGCCGGTCGGCCCGGATGCGAGACGTGCTCGGCACCATCCAGGCCGACCAGGACGCCATCATTCGCGCGGGATCCCGCGGAGCTCTGGTCGTCGACGGCGGTCCGGGTACGGGCAAGACCGTCGTCGCGCTGCACCGGTCGGCCTACCTCCTCTACTCCGACCCACGCCTGGGTCACCGCCGGGGCGGCGTGCTGTTCGTCGGTCCACACCAGCCCTACCTGGCCTACGTCGCCGACGTCCTGCCCAGCCTCGGAGAGGAGGGCGTGCAGACTGCCACCCTGCGGCACCTCGTCGCGGAGGGCGCCGCAGCAGCAATCGAGACCGACCCGGACGTGGCCCGCCTGAAGTCGTCCGCGGACATGGTGACGGCGATCGAGACGGCCGTCAGGTTCTACGAGGAACCGCCCAGCAAGGGGATGGCGGTCACGACCGACTGGTCCGACATCTGGCTGAGCGCCGACGATTGGGCCGAGGCCTTCGAAGCGCCGGACCCCGGTACTCCGCACAACGAGGCGCGCGACCGGATCTGGGAGGAACTGGTCGCAATCCTGCTGGACAAGCACGACGGCGACGCCTCGGCTGAACTGCTCCGGAAGTCGCTGCAGCAGAATGAGGAGCTGCGCGCGACCTTCAACCGTGCGTGGCCGCTGCTCGACGCGACTGACCTCGTCGGAGACCTATGGTCGGTACCCGCCTACCTGCGCAAGTGCGCTCCGTGGCTGCGCCCCGATGACGTTCAGCAGCTGCAGCGCAAGGAAGCCCAGGCTTGGACGGTGACCGACCTGCCGCTCCTGGACGCGGCCCGGCAGCGGCTCGGCGACCCGGAGGCCTCACGCCGTCAGCGCCGGCGCAACGCCGCTGTCGCCGCCGAACGCGAGCAGATGGCGAAGGTCGTCGACGACCTGATCGAGGCCGTCGACGACGAGTACGGTGTCGGCCTGGTGACGATGCTGCGCGGCGAGGACTTCCACGACGCCCTGGTCGACGACACCGCACCGCCCAGAACCGATCCGAACTCACTCGCCGGCCCGTTCGCGCACATCGTCGTGGACGAGGCACAGGAACTCACCGACGCAGAGTGGCAGATGCTGCTGCTCCGCTGCCCGTCCCGGAGCTTCACCATCGTCGGGGACCGTGCCCAGGCCAGGCACGGGTTCACGGAGTCGTGGCAGGAGCGCCTCGAGCGGATCGGGGCTCGACCGGATCAACCTGGCCTCCCTGAGCATAAACTACCGGACACCGGCGGAGGTCATGGCCGAAGCCGAGCCGGTCATCCGGGCCGTGCTCCCGGACGCCAACGTGCCGACCTCCATCCGCAGCACCGATGTTCCCGTCGTACACGGATCTGCTTCGGATCTGGGCTCCATCCTCGACACCTGGCTCGCCGCGCATGCCGACGGGATCGCCTGCGTCATCGGCGCTGGTGACATCGAAGGCGGGACGTTCCGGGCCGTGTTTCGAGAAAGGCCACGCGTCCGGTCGCTGACCCCGGAGCTGTGCAAGGGCCTCGAGTTCGACCTGGTCGTACTCATCGACCCAGAGGCGTTCGGCAAGGGCATCGAAGGAGCGGTCGACCGCTATGTCGCGATGACCCGAGCGACCCAGCAACTCGTTATCCTCACGAGCTCCTGACGTCGGCCAAGACCTTGTCGATCTTGTGCCTCGACTCGGCTGGTGCACCTTGCCGTGCCTGGCCCGGGCGGGGTGTGAGCGTTGAGGACGGCGCAGTCACCGCGCCGGGCAGTCGTGCTGCTGTTGCCGCCCGCGAACATCATCGTGAGCCGCGACAGTGCAGCACCACTGCACCTAGAGGGCTCACCATCCTTGGACGTCCGACATCCGTCGTGGCCACCGCGCGAGGCGAGAGCCACGCGGTTCGTGTCAGACACGATCCATCTCGCGCACTGAGATCGTCGTATCCCAGGCTCGGGCAGGAAGGCGCGGCACGAACGCCGGCGAACTAACGCAGAACTGCACTCAGTGCCGGATCGCTCAGATCGGCCGAACCAGGCCGACCCGCCGCTATGGATTCCGCTTCTTGCCCTGGCGCGACTGCGTCCAGGACGCGGTCCCAATCGGCGAGGAACCGGTCCAGCCCGTACCGCGAGAGCGCGGCCTGCCGACCCGCCGTACCGACCCGACGGGCATCGGCGGGGCAAGCCAGGAACCGCTGCGCCGCCTCAGCAAGGATCTCCGGTCGGGTGCTGATCACACCGGCCTCCGGAGGCACGGCGGTAACCACCTCCGTCGTGGCAAGGGCAACCACCGGCAGGCCGAGATACATCGCCTCGAGCAAGGACAACCCCAGGGACGTCCAACGGGTCATGTGCACATACAGCCGCCGGCGGGCCAAGGCCAGATGCATCTCGTGCTGCGGTAGATCCTCGAAGGTGCGCATCCGCTCCTCGGGCAGGCCCAGATGCTCGGCCAACCCGCTGACGCCCATCCCGAATACGTCAAGCGGAACAGTCTCTGACAACGCCACGAGCAGGTCCGTCCCGACGGCGCGCGAACGTCGGATCGGGTCGTTGATGACCACCGCAGCCCGCGGCTCGTCTCCGAGATAGCGGTGTCCGGGGTCGAGGATGCCGTGCTCGATGACCTCGGTACGGGCATAACCGCAGTCCCAGAACAATCGGTTGAACCCGGTCACGTGCACGATCGGGAAGGCCTGTTGGTCCGCGTACGGGTGCCGGGTGGCGGGTACGTTCCCGCCCGGGGTGTTGTGCTCCAGGTAGATCGCAGGTACGTCGAGGCCGGGTCGCCGGCCCAGCCACCGCTCGACCAGTTCCGCCTCGTGCGGGCGTTGCAGAACCACCACGTCCACGTCGTGGGCGCCGAGGTCCGCCATGGCGACCTCGGCGACGGTGTCGGGCCAGTCCCAGGTGCTCGCCCGGCCACGACCGTCCGGGCCACGCTCGGCATCCACCGGGACGAGGTAGTCATGCCGGCCTTGGACGAACGACGTCGTCCATGAGCCATGTACGTGCCAGAGCAGAACACGCATCGAATTCAGCCTTCTCCGCGCATGCCGCTCTGTTCCCCGCCGATCAGCGTTCATGCGCGCAGCAGCGCCCAGAAGCGTTTCTCTGCCGGAGAAGCGTTTCTCTCCCACAGATGGGGGAACCAAGCAGCGGTGAACCTCTGCAGCAAAAGGCTGGCATGCGCATTCTCGGCGTGAATGCGATCTTTCACGACCCCTCGGCGGCGCTGGTGGTCGACGGCGAGGTCGTGGCCGCCGCGGAGGAGGAACGGTTCAGCCGTCGCAAGCACGGAAAACGCCCGGTGCCGTTCTCGGCGTGGGAGTTGCCCGAGCAGGCGGCCCGCTGGTGCCTCGAGCGCGGGGGGATCACCCCTGCCGATCTGGACGGGGTGGCGTACTCCTTCGACCCGGCCCTGTCCCGGCCGGCCGACCAACTGGGCCTCGACGATCCCTGGGACCACCTGCGGATCGCCTACGCCCGTACCGCACCAGGCTTCTTGGGTACCGCGCTGCCGGGCCTGGACCCGAGTCGGGTCAGCTACGTCGCCCACCATGTCGCGCACGCAGCGTCAGCCGGACTGGCCGGTCCGTACCGTGACTGCGACGTGCTCGTGCTGGACGGCCGAGGGGAAGCCAGCAGCCACCTGGCCGGGCGCTACGACGACGGCGACCTGACCCCGCTCGCCGGACAGGCCCTCCCGCACTCGCTGGGACTGGCCTACGAGGACCTCACCGAACACCTGGGGTTTCTGCGCAGCTGCGACGAGTTCAAGGTGATGGCGCTCGCTTCGTACGGCAAACCCCGCTTCGCAGAACAGCTTCGGGAGTCGCTGTACACCACCGGCGACGGTGGCTTCCGGACCGAATCGGTGGACTGGGCCAGCTTCGCCCCGCCGCCGCCGCAAGGCGGACAGGACTGGACCAGCGACCACGCTGACCTCGCCTCCAGCCTGCAGCAACGCCTCGAGGACATGCTGCTGGAACTCGTCGGATGGCTGCATGCCCAGACCGGCGGCACGTCACTCACCTTGGCTGGCGGAGTGGCTCTGAACTGCGTCGCCAACACCCGAATTCATGAGCAGGGCCCGTACGACGACGTGTGGGTTCAGCCAGCCGCCGGCGATGCCGGCACCGCACTGGGCGCTGCCCTGCACCTTGCCCGAGCGGGCAACGCCCACGGGGGAGGCGACCGGGTCAAGCAGATGCCCGGCGCCGACCTTGGGCGGGAGTGGAGCGAGGCGCAGATCGCAGCCTGCTTGACCACGGCAGCGCTGAGCTTCGACCGGCCGCGGGATGTGGCCGAGACGGTCGCCGACTGCCTCGCCGCCGACGGCATCGTCGCCTGGTTCCAGGGCCGCAGCGAGTTCGGCCCACGCGCACTGGGTCACCGATCGCTGCTGGCCCACCCGGGCCGGATGGCGAACCTGGAGCGGCTCAACGACGTCAAGGGCCGCGAACAGTTCCGGCCGGTGGCGCCGATGTGCCGGATCGAACGAGCCGGCGAGCTCTTCAGCCGGGGGCCGATTCCCTCGCCGTACATGCTCTTCGTGCACGATGTGGCCCCAGCCTGGCGGGATCGGATTCCAGCCGTCGTCCATGTGGACGGCACCGCCCGGGTGCAGACCGTCGATCCGGAGAACCAGCCACTGCTGGCCCGGATGCTGGAGTGCTTCGAGCGGCGCACGGGCCTGCCGGTCGTCGTCAACACCAGCCTGAACACGGCCGGGCGCCCCATGGTCGACGACCCCCGGGAAGTCCTCGAGCTGTTCGGGTCAGCACCGGTGGACCTGCTGGCGATCGGGCCATTCGTCGTACGCCGTGCCGGGCTGGCGCAATGACCGTGTCGCGCTCGACGCTTCCGAGCACCGTCGTGATCCCGACGGTGGGACGGCCCAGCCTGACCGCGTTGCTCGACATCTTGGCCGCTGCCGAAGGTCCCCGCCCGGCGCAGGTGATCGTGGTCGACGACTCGCGCGAGCCAACTGCCATCCCTGGACTGGTCGACGTCCTACCGCCTGGCGGCCTCCTGTTGCACAGCCGCGGACGCGGACCGGCCGCCGCACGGAACCTGGGCTGGCGCACCGCGCGGACTCCATGGGTGAGCTTTCTCGATGACGACGTGCTTCCCGACCGGGACTGGTTGGCTCGGCTGGGCGACGATCTCGACGCTGCCGCAGCTACACCTGATACTGCCGGGATCCAGGGCCGGCTCCTGGTGCCACTGCCCAAACACCGCCGGCCCACCGACTGGGAACGGTCGACTGCCGGACTGTCCACCTCGACTTGGATCACCGCGGACATGACCTACCGACGGGCCGCACTATCGACGGTCGGCGGTTTCGACGAGCGGTTCACCCGGGCCTACCGGGAGGATTCCGACCTTGCCCTGCGGATCGTCCGCGCCGGCGGTGCGATCGTGACCGGGCGGCGGGGCGTCACCCACCCGATACGCCCGACGGGGCCCTGGACCAGCGTGCATCAGCAAGCCGGCAATGCCGACGACGTGCTGATGCGCCACATACACGGCCCGCGGTGGCGGCAGTTGGTGGACGCCCCCGCGGGTCGTCTCCCCCGGCACGTGGCGGTGACCGCCGCCGCAGCGGCAGCCATGGTGGCCGCCGCGTTGCGCCGACCAGGGCTCGCGGCCGGGTGCGCAGTTGCCGCCGGGGTCGGAGTGGCAGAGTTCGCCCGCGCCCGGATCGCTCCCGGCCCGCGGGATCCGGTCGAGATCGTCCGGATGATCTCGACCAGCCTGCTGATCCCGCCGGCCGCGGTGTGGCACCGATTGGCCGGCCTGCGCCGGCACCGGCGGGCCGGACCCTGGCGTGGGCTGCCCGACCTCGTGCTCTTCGATCGCGACGGCACCCTGGTCCATGACGTGCCCTACAACGGCGACCCGGAGCTGGCCAGGGCCATGCCCGGCGCTCAGGGTGCGTTGAACCGACTGCGCGCCAACGGAGTCCGTGTCGGGATGGTGACCAACCAGTCCGGTGTGGGCTCCGGTCGCCTCACGCAGGCGCAGGTCGAGGCGGTCAACCGGCGGGTCGCCGAACTCGTCGGCCCCTTCGACATCGTCGAGACCTGCCTGCACGCCGCCGATGCAGGCTGCACGTGCCGCAAGCCTGCACCCGGCATGGTCCACAAAGCATGCAGCGCACTGGATTTGGCGCCAGCACGCTGCATCGTTGTCGGCGACATCGGCAGTGACGTGGCCGCCGCCCAGGCGGCCGGCGCGATCGGTGTTCTGATCCCGACGGCAGCGACGCGCACGGCCGAGATCGAGCAGGCGCTCCTGATCGAGCCTAATCTGACCAGCGCCGCAAACCGCATCCTGGCCGGTGCCTGGTGAGTCGTCGAGTCCTGTGCGTACGCCTGGACAGTGCCGGCGACATGTTGTTGGCCGGGCCGGCCATCCGGGCGGTTGCGGCGCGGGCTGAGGCCGTTGTCCTGGCCGGGCCGCAGGGGGAATCCGCGGCCCGATTACTCCCGGGGGTGAGCGACGTGCTGGTGTGGCGCTGCCCGTGGATCGATGCCGCGCCGCCGCCGACGAGTCCGGAGGACATCGCCATGCTGGTCCGGCGACTGGCCGCCGAGAGTTTCGACGCCGCAATCATTTTCACTTCCTTCCATCAAAGCCCGTTGCCGACGGCGCTCGCGCTGCGGCTGGCCGAGGTGCCGTGGATCGGCGCGATCAGCACCGACTACCCGGGTTCGCTGCTCGATCTGCGTCATCAGGTCTCCGACGACCTCCCGGAACCCGATCGAGCGGCCGCGTTGGCCACCGCGGCCGGTTTCACCCGGCCACCCGGCGACGACGGCCGGCTCGAGGTTCGTACACCGCTGCCGGACGTCACTCACCTGGTCGGGAACCACCCGTACGTGGTCCTGCATCCGGGTACGTCCGTGCCGGCCCGCGCCTGGCCGGCCGAGCATTTCCGGCAGGCAGCCAGATTGCTGGCCGGGGCCGGGTGGCAGGTCATTGTCACCGGCTCACCGAGTGAGACGGCGCTGACCCGGACCGTCGCTTCGATGCCCGACAGCGCGCTGAATCACGTCTTAGACCTCGGCGGCCGGACCGATCTGGCCGGGTTGGCCGCTGTTCTGGCCGGCGCAGCGGCCGTGGTGGTCGGCAATACCGGCCCCGCACATCTTGCCGCCGCCGTTGGAACGCCGGTCGTGTCGCTGTTCGCGCCGACCGTTCCGGCGCAGCGTTGGCGGCCGTACGGCGTCGCGCACGTACTGCTCGGAGACCAGAACTCGCCGTGCCGCAACACCCGGGTGACGACCTGCCCGCACCCGGGACACCCGTGTCTGAGCTCCGTCCTGCCCGGCGACGTCCTCGAAGCGGTTATCCGGCTGGCCGGTAACCCGCGCAGCCTGGCTTCCCCGACCCTGCCAACCGCAGGCGTGCCGGTCCGAACTCGAATCGCTGCGGAGGTGGCCTCTTGAGAATCGCCATGGTGTCCGAGCATGCCAACCCACTGGCCACTGTCGGCCGAGTCGATGCCGGCGGCCAGAACGTCCATGTCGCAGCGCTGGCGGCCAACCTCGCCCGACGCGGACACCAGGTCACGGTGTTCACCCGACGGGACAATCCCGATCTCGCCACCCGCGTAGATACCTCCGACGGCTACGAGGTCGAGCACATCTGCGCCGGCCCGCCGACCGAGATACCCAAGGACGACATCCTCACGCACATCCCGGCCTTCACCCGGGCGCTAGAGCAACGCTGGCTGGGCGAGCGCTTCGACATCATCCACGCGCACTTCTGGATGAGCGGCCTGGCCTCGGTGCTGGCGGCGCCGCTGGGAGTGCCGGTCATCCAGACCTTTCACGCCCTCGGCACGGTCAAGCTCCGGCATCAGGGGGCGCGCGACACCAGTCCGCCCGAGCGCCTCGCGGTGGAGGCCCAGCTGTGCGGCCAGGTGGATCGGGTGATCGCCACCTGCTCCGACGAGGTCAGCGAACTGCTTGCCATGGGAATGCCGAGCGATCGCGTCGACATCGTGCCCTGTGGGGTGGACGTGGACCTGTTCACCCCGGGCCGGCTCGATACGAGGCCAACTTCCACCCCGGCCAAGACGCGACCCGTATTTCGCCTGGCCGCTGAACGGCGGCACCTGCTCACGGTCGGCCGGCTGGTGGAGCGCAAGGGTGTTGCCGATGTGATCACGGCACTTGCCGGGTTACCCGACGACGTGGACCTGCTCGTGGCCGGTGGCCCGGCCCGGGACGCGCTCGATGTCGACCCGGAGGTGGAACGGTTGCGCAACGTGGCGGCGGACTGCGGGGTTCTCGACCGGGTCCGCTTTCTGGGCGCAGTGGCCCGCTCTGCCATGCCGGCCCTGTTCCGCTCCGTCGACGTGGTGGTCGCCGTGCCCTGGTACGAGCCGTTCGGCATCGTGCCGCTGGAGGCGATGGCCTGTGCTCGCCCGGTCGTGGCCACGGCCGTCGGCGGGATGCTGGATTCCGTCGTACCCGGCATCACCGGGGAGTTGGTCCCACCGCGAGAACCAGCGCTCCTGGCCCGGACGCTGGGCCCGCTGCTCGACGACGCGGAAGTGCGTTCATCCCGCGGGATGTCCGGTCGTCGGTGGGTGACCCGTGGCTACCGCTGGGAGAGTGTCGCCGAACGGACCGAAAGCGTGTACGACTCGGTGACTGCCGACCTGAGCATGGCCGTGCCGCTATGAGAGCCGCTGTACGGGCGCCGATGCCGGTGGGTCACGAGCATCTGACCGCCCTGTGTCGCGCGGTGATGAGATTCGACGGGTGCGTCGACATCGCTCACGCCTGGGGCGGGCAGCTGGCCTCGCTGCTCCCGTCCGGTGCCAGGCTGCTGGCCGCCGGCAACGGCGGAAGTGCCGCCCAGGCCCAGCATCTGACCGCCGAGCTGGTCGGTCGCTATGGCGACGAGCGGATCCCGCTGTCGGCGATCTGCCTGAGTGCTGAGACGTCGAGTCTCACCGCGATCATCAACGACTACCCGCCTGAAGAACTCTTCGCCCGTCAGGTGCAGGCACACGGCCGGGCCGGCGATGTGCTGGTCCTGATGTCGACCAGCGGGCGCAGCCCCAATCTGGTCTCGGCCGCGGTACGCGGTAGACGGGTCGGCATGCGGGTCTGGGCCTTCACCGGTCCGGAGCCCAATCCCCTTGCCGCGCAAGCCGATGAGGTCCTCGCCGTTGATGCGCCCTTGACCGCCACCGTTCAGGAACTGCACCTCGTTGCGCTGCACATCGTCTGTGCCGCGCTGGACGCGAAGCTCCGTGCCGAAGTCGACTACCCGAATCAGGGCGTCCCTGAGTCGAGTCATTCGACTCCGGGCGGCCCTGATTCGTATCTGGCCTTGGAGGGTCATCGGTGAAGGGTCCACTGGTCGTCCTCGGCGATGCGCTGCTCGATATCGACATGGTCGGTCGTGCCGACCGGCTCTGTCCGGACGCCGCCGCGCCGGTGCTCGAGGACGTGACCGAGCAAGCTCGACCGGGTGGCGCGGCATTGGCGGCGCTGCTGGCCGCCATGGACGGTCACGAGGTCGTCCTGGTCACGCCATTGGCCGAGGACGAAGCCGGCCACCGGCTGCGCGGCATGCTCGAGGGCCGGGTCCGGGTCGTGGCCCTGCCCGGCGGTGGATCGACCTCGGTCAAGCGCCGGATCCTCGCCTCCGGACAGTCAGTGGCTCGACTGGACAGTGGCGGTTCCGGCTCGGGGTGCGGCCCGTTGCCGTCCGAGGTCGAGGTGCTGCTGTCCCGGGCGGCTGCGGTCCTCGTTTCCGACTACGGACGAGGAGTGACCGGCCACGCACACGTACAGGAGCTGCTGACCCGAGCCGGGCAGTCCTGCCCGCTGGTCTGGGATCCGCATCCACGCGGCGCGGCACCGGTCTCGACCGCCCGCCTGGTCACCCCGAACCAATCCGAGGCGGCGCTTTTCGCCGGACAGCTGGAAAGCGCGGGCCAGCATCGCCCTTATGCGCATAACGGTCAACGTGGGGGATCGATTCAACCGTCAGCGGCACCTTCCTCGCCGGTGGCTGCGGCTGCCGGCCAGGCTGACCTGCTGCTCAAAGCCTGGGGAGTCAGCGCCGTGGTGATCACGATGGGCTCCAACGGTGCGCTGCTGTCCTACGGTTGCGGTGCCCCTGCGCTGATCCCAGCGACCACACTCGGCAGGGTCGACACCTGTGGGGCTGGCGACAGCTTCGCTGCGGCTGCTGCGGGCGCGTTGGCGAACGGGGCGCTGACCGCCGAGGCGATTCAGTACGCCGTCGCCGCCGCATCGAGCTTCTTGGCATCCGGCGGAGCCACGACGATCGCCCGAAGTCTGCAGGATGACCCGGCGCAGCCCCAACCGCCCGGTGATCCGGCCCAGCCCCGGTCGCCCGGTGACCCGGCCGCGCCGCCCGAACGGGGCGCGGCCGTGACCACGACCCCGCCGGTGGGCTCAGCCGCCGTCGCGGAGACGCTCGGCAGGTCGATCCGCGCTCGCGGCGGCATCGTGGTTGCTACCGGCGGCTGCTTCGACCTGCTGCACGCCGGGCACATCGCGACGCTGCGGGATGCTCGGGAGATGGGCGACTGCCTGATCGTCTGCCTGAACTCCGATGACTCGGTACGCCGCCAGAAGGGGCCCCAGCGTCCGCTCGTACCCGAACAGGACCGGGCCGAGGTGCTGCTGGCCTTGGCCTGCGTCGACGCCGTGGTCATCTTTGGGGAGGACACCCCGGAACGCGTGCTCGGGCGACTGCGTCCCGACCTCTGGGTCAAGGGCGGCGACTACGTCGGCACAAATCTGCCCGAGGCTGCGGTGCTTGCCCGCTGGGGCGGGCAGGCAGTCGTGCTGCCCTATCTCGCCGGTCGATCGACCACGCAGCTCGTACATAGCGCAGCTGCAAGTGGTGGTGGCGCCGCCGCACGTAATGGCGCGGCTGCCAGTGACAGTCCAGCACGCCCGCTAGCAGAAGGAGTCAACAGATGAGCATCGGAACCGTCCTGGTCACCGGCGGAGCCTCCGGCCTGGGAGCCGCGGTCGTGGCCGCGGTCACCGAGGCCGGCGGACGGCCGGTGGTGCTGGACCGGGTGGCACCCAACTCCGGCGCCGAGCACGCTCTCGTCGACCTGATTGACCGTCGGGCCGCCGAGCAGGCGGTACGCGACCTGGCCGAGCGCCTCGGCGGGATCGACGCGGTCGTCACCTGCGCAGGGATCGACTCCTGCGGCCGGCTGGAGGACGTGCCCGCCGACGAGTGGGACCGGGTGGTCGAGGTGAACCTGCTCGGGACCGTAGCCGTCATCCGGGCCGTGCTTCCCGAGCTTCGCGCCCGAGGCGGTCGGGTGGTCACGATCGCGTCCACCCTCGGCCTGCGGGCAGTGAGCGACGCGACGGCGTACTGCGCCTCGAAGTTCGCGATCGTCGGATTCACCCGGGCGCTGGCCGCCGAGACAGCCGGTCAGGTCGGCGTGACCATGCTCGTGCCCGGTGGGATGCAGACACCGTTCTTCGACGGTCGCGACGAGCAGTACAAGCCGCCGCCGGATGCCAAGCTCAACCGGCCCAGTGATGTGGCCGCCGCGATCGTCTTCGCGTTGAGCCAGCCGCCGGGCTGTGAGATCCGCGAACTGGTCATCACCCCGTCGATCGAGGGCTCTTGGCCCTGACCGCGATCGGTCGCCCCCGGCTACTGGCGTTGCGGGCACTGGGGCTCGGTGACCTGCTGACCGCCGTCCCTGCGCTGCGCGCCATCCGAGCTGCGCGGCCCGATCACGAGATCGTCCTGGCCACCCATCCGCGCTGGGAGCCGCTGATCCGGCTCGCTGACGTCGTGGACACCATCCTCCCCACGTCGGGTCTGGACCCGCTGCACTGGAGGGGGCCGGCGCCGGACGCAGCGGTCAACCTGCACGGCGCTGGACCGCAGAGCCATCGCCTCCTGGCCGCCCTGCGACCGGACGAGCTACTTGCCTTTCAGTGCGCGCGAGCCGAGCACCCCGGGCCGGTGTGGCGCCATGACGAGCACGAGGTGCAGCGCTGGTGCCGGCTGGTCGGGGAGGGCTGGTCCTGTACGCCGAATCCGGCGGACCTCCGGCTTCGGCGCCCCGCTCTCACCGACACCGACCCTTTGGGCTCCGATCTGGCCGCCACCATCGGCCCGTTCGCCGGCGATCCCGCCGACAGCGTCGTGCTGCATCCCGGCGCGGCCTATCCCGCCCGCCGGTGGCCGACGCAGCGATTCGCGGCAGTCGCTCGCTGGGCCGTTTCGCAGGGCCTGCGGGTCCGGATCACCGGCTCGGCCGACGAGCGTGACCTCGCCCGGGCGGTGGCCATCCGGGCCGGGCTGGGACCGGAGACGGTCCTGGCCGGCCAGACCTCGGTGGAAGGGCTCGCCGCCCTGGTCAGCGACGCGCGGCTGCTCGTCAGCGGAGACACCGGGATCGCGCACCTCGCCTTCGCATACGGCACTGCGTCGGTCACGCTGTATGGCCCGATCTCCCCGGCACTCTGGGGTCCCCCGGCCCGCGGACCGCACCTGGCGCTGTGGAACGGCGTCGCCTCGAATCAGCCGTTCGCCGCGACCCTCGATCCGGCGCTTTCCTCGATCGGTGCGGACGCGGTGGTCGCTGCCGCCGAGAGTCTGCTGGCCTACGACGAGTCCGACGTCAAGGCGGCTGCTTCCTGAATCAGCCGCGGTCCCCGCTCAGTCAGCGCAGAGCTGCTCGCGGAGTCGTCCGAGAACCTGATTGAGCAGCCGCGACACCTGCATCTGGCTGACTCCGATCCGATCCCCGATCTCCTTCTGCGTACAGCCGTCCACGAACCGCAGCCCAAGGATCAGTCGATCGCGTGGCTCCAGAGCGGCCAACAGAGGTGTGAGCGACTCGTAGTTCTCCACCTGCTCGTAGGCGTCGTCGGACTCGCCGATCAGCTCACCCACCGGAAGGCTGGCATCCTCGCGCGCAGGCGCATCCAGCGAGGCTGGTCGGAAACAGCCGCGGGCTACGTGCACCTCGTCCAGTTCCGGGGTGCTCAGCCCCATCTCTGCGGCAGTCTCGACCACCGTCGGAAACCGGCGCAGCTCCTGGATCATGTCGTTCTCCGTCGTGATGACCTCAGTCCGCAATTCCTGGATCCGCCGAGGCGGGCGGACCATCCAGCCGTTGTCCCGGAAGTACCGTCGGATCTCGCCGCGGATGGTCGGTACCGCATAGGCCAGGAAGCCGGAGCCGCGATCTGGCTGGTACCGCCGGACCGCCTTGACCAATCCCATTTCGGCGACCTGCCGGAGATCCTCGCTGTCCACTCCGCGCTGGTTATACCGCGAGGCGATGCCGGCCGCGACGCGGCGATTGAGCAGGATCACCTGAGTGTGCAACCGCTCGCGCTCCGGCTCGGGGCACGGGTCGGCCGCCTGCATCAACAGGTCATGGCTGCTATGCGAGATCGACTCGGGAAAGCTGGTCCTGCTGCTGGTAAGCGCATCCCGGTCTTGCCTGACGGCCAACTGCACGATGACTCCTGAGGGAGAGAGGGGCATCGTGGCGCCGCTGCTGGACCACTGCAAAGAACTACACCACAGGTCTGTCTACTTCACAATCCCACGAGTCGCTTTGCATAAGTTCTGCAAAGGCCTCCTCCGGATGCGTAAGTTGTTTCTTTGGCTAGGCCTGGCTTACATTGTATGTCTTGAGCCGGCGGTTCGGCGCGTACGCTTCATCGTGCTGCCGGGGTCGTGCGCCGATCCGGTCATCTGAGCAGGCTGACCGTGCGGTCGGAATCGACTCTTGACCATCTGGAGGCGCAGTGAGCGACGAGTCCAACTCGTTCGAACTGCCGCCGTTGGCCGACACCCTCTCCGAGCAACTCGAGGCGCAGCGCCAGCGGGTACAGCTGTTACAGACTGCGACAGCCGACCCCGAGGATGCCCTCGAGGAGACCCTGCTCGAAATCAGCGTCGCGCACGAGGAACTCAGGGTCGCCCAGGAAGAGCTGCGTGCCCAGCACTCGGCGATCGAGGATCTGCTCGGGCAACAGCGGGATCATGGCGTATGGCGCGAGCGGGTGTCATCGCTGCTGCCCGTTCCGGTATTCGTGACCGACAGCGCCGGGACCGTGATTGACGCCAACAGCGTCGCGGCGGCACTGCTCGGAGTTACCGAAGCAGGTCTGCTGCGCAAGCCGCTGGCGCTGTTCGTGGACGAGATGGACCGCAAACAGCTTCGCCAAGTGATCAGCCGGATGTCCGAGCACGCCGAGCAGCAGATCCTGGTCCAGCTCAGACCCAAGCAGGGCCAGCCCGTGCAGGTGACCCTGGCCGCCTTCACCGATCCGGGCGGGATCGGTGTCAATCATCAGTACCGGTGGGTCGCCGTGCCGACAACCGCGGTCGAACCCGGAGATGCTCCGGAGCGCTCCGCCGCCAGTGCCGCCGTTTTCGCCAAGCTGTGCCGGCTGCCCTTGGAGGACGACGACGAGCGGCAGTTGCTGGCCCGGGTCGCCTCGCTGGGCCGCACAGCGGTTCCGCACGCAACCGGGCTGAGCGTTTCGCTGGGCTCACCGATCGAGCTGGAAGCCATCGCCACCGAATCCGAATTCGCCCAAGCGGTCGACGGCGCACAGTATGAGGCTGGTGAGGGACCCTGCGTCGATGCCTACAACACCGGTGAGATGACGCTCTCCCAAGAGGTGTTGGGTGACCGGCGGTGGCCCGTTTTCGGTCCGAAGGCGTCGGCAGCCGGCCTGGGCAGCGCGTTGGCGCTGCCGCTGCAACGCGGGCTCGAGACCATAGGCGTTGTCAATCTTTACGCGGACAACGAGAATGCCTTCGACTCGAACGACATTCGCATTGCCGGACTGTTCGCCGCAGCCGTCGGCGCCGTCGTACAGGATGTCCGCGAACGCGAGTCGCTGCGCAAGCTCGGATTGCAGTTGGAGGAGGCCCTCCAGTCCCGCGCCGAGATCGATCAGGCCAAAGGAATCATCATGGCCAGGCATGGTTGCTCGGCTGATGAGGCATTCGCCCGGCTGGTCACCGTCAGCCGCAACACCAACACCAAGCTCAGCGACCTCTCGGCCAGGCTGGTCCGCACATCCGGACGTAGGACCGGGACGGCACCTCCGCGCACCGCCTGACCCAGGATCCGGGCCCGCTCGGCCGACCGCCCAGACCGCCTCTAGACCGCCTCTAGGTGGACGGTGTGAATCGAGTGGTTCTGGTCGGTGATGTTCGCAGAGTGGACGGCTGAGGGGCCTGAGGCGGGGTGACGGTTCGCCCGTTCTGGACGGGTCGGTCGACTTCTTCGAGGCCGTGGTGGTTATCGAGAGGGAGAGATCGGTTCAATCGGGCCTGGGCCTTCCCTGTCCGGGCTGCTCAGCCGGCCGCTGCCCAACCACCTGTTGTCGACCCGATCCCGAGCACGGCAAGGCGAGCGATGTTGTGCGCGGCGGCGAGGAGGTTGAAGTCGGCGTCGATCTTGGGTCGTCCACGCATCCGGGCGCGGCGCCCGCCGTGCTTGCGGCGCATCAGGTGCCCGAGTTTGCGTTCCACCTTCGGCCGGGTCGCCTTGTAGTCAGCGACCCAGGTGGGGGCCTGTTGTTGCTGGCGGGCATCGGCCAGGCGCTGCTCGTAGCGACCGACCGCGATGGTGCGGCCCTGGGCAGCGTTGGTGCACTGGGCCCGCAACGGGCAGTCGGTGCAGGTGCTGCCGAAGTAGGCGATGCCGTCGCCTTTCCCGCCGCGCCGGATGGTGGCGCTCTGTCCGGCCGGGCAGATCACGGTATCGGTGCCGAGGTCGACTTCGAAGCGGTCCTTGGCGAACCGGCCGGCCGGTGCTGTCGGCTGCTGGGTCTTGCACCGCGAGGCGATGTCGTTGTTGGCTAGGGTGTCCTGGAACTCCCCGCTGCCGTAGGCGGAATCGCCGTAGACCGTCGAACCCTCAGCGGCCTCGTCGTCGGTGTCCTGGCTCTGATCGGCGCCGGGTGCGCTGAGCAAGTCATCGATCAGCTCGGTGGCCACCGCCGCGTCCCCGACGTTGCCGGCGCTGACCTCAGTGTCGGTGATGATCTCGCTGGCCGGGTCGAGGGCGACATGTCCCTTGTAGCCGTCGAAGCCGCACGCTGAGCTCTTATGGCCGTGCCGGGCTTGCGGGTCGACGGTGGAGATGATCCGATCCTTGCCGACCCGCCGGGCAATCCGGAAGGTCCCGTCGTCGGTGACCTCCAAGTCCTGACCGAGCACGGTCGCCAACAACACCGCGGCCTCGGCCAGCTCAGGGCCAAGGTCGCGGCCCTCCAGCACCGCCAGGCAGGCGTAGCCGTCGCGGGCCCGCGAGTCGATCAGCTCCGCACGCACCGCGGCGTCGTCCCAGTCGAGCTGCGGCTTAGCGCTGCTGGCGTAGTCATCGCCGCTGCACAGCACCGACCGCAGCTCGGCGCCAAGCCGCGGATCGGCAGCTTTCAGCAGCCCCCGCACCGCCGAGCGGATCAGCGTGATGGTGTCCATCGTGGCCACCGCGTCATACAGCGGCGTGGAATCCAGCACCCGCTTGGCTCCGACCAGCCCGGCCGCCGACGCCGCCTGAAGGCAGACCCGAAAGATCCGGCGCGGATCGTGCGAGGCCGCCAGCCGAGCCCGCATGTCGACCAGCACCGTATGCGCGAACCGCGCCCAGCCGCCCCCGTCATAGCCACCGACACCAGCCGCGTACCGCCACCGGGCATCGAAGGCATACCGCTCGACCGCCTCACGATCCGAGAGCCCTTCCAGGCGCTGCAACACCATCACGGTCGCGACCACACACGGCGGGACGCTGCGCCGGCCCCGATCGCTGAACAGATCGGCGAACATCTCATCGGGAAACAGCCGATCCCGCTCCAAGTTCAGCAACCTGTAGACCGAGCCCCGCGACAGCGACTGCTCGCAGAAACGGTTCACCTCATCGAGCAAATCGCCTTGACGCTCCGCAAACCCCAACGTCATGCCACACCCCAGAGGAAGACAGCCTCGAAATCACCGACACTCTCCCCTGACAATCATGAACATCGGTGGACCGCCACACGGCGAAACACACCAGCCACCTAGGATGCCCAGAAGGGCCACGAGCGAGCCGAGCCCCCGCAGCAGTGCTCCACCGCGTCCGCGCATTCCGTCCCTCCCCTCCTGCTGCTGGCCGGCTATGAGCCGACCAGGTCCGCTTGCCCGGCCGAGTTGCTGGACTCCGTCGCGGCCTGGATGGCCGAACCTCCGCTCACGAGCAAAGCTGACAAGTCCGTCTCCCAACTGGGCAAGATGGTGAAACGGGCAGAGCGAAAGGTGTCCAAGCGGCTGTCCCAGGCGAATACCTCAGGTGACTTCGAGGAACTGCACAGCGCCCGGAAGGCCGCCAAGCGGGCCCGCTATGCAGCCGAACTCGTCGAACCGGTCACCGGAGGGAAGTCCTCGCGCAAGCTGGCCAATCGCTATCAAGGGCTGCAGGACCTGCTGGGTGAGCATCAGGACAGCCTGGTCAGCGCGGAGCTGCTCCGACGGCTCGGCGCGAAGGCCGGAACCACCCGGGGCGAGAACGGGTTCAGCTTCGGCATCCTGTACGAGCGGGAGCAGCAGCGTGCCCTCGCCGTACGGGAGCAGGCCCACCGGGAGGCCGCCAGGTACGGCTGACCGACGCGGGCAGGGCAGCCGCCGCGGACATCACCGCGTCCGACATCGCCGCATCCGGCATCACCGAGTAGTGGGTCGGGAACCCGAGTTCCAGGCCGGAGGACTGGGTGGGCCAGCGGGAGGCGACCGCCTTTGCTCGGGTGTAGAAGCGGACGCCGTCGGCTCCGTGGACGTGCAGGTCGCCGAACAGAGCACTTCCAGCCGCCGAAGGCGCAATAGGCCATGCTCAAATTCCGAGCTGTTCTCTGCCGCGTTCCCCGGGCATCCATTCGTTGCCGTGGTGTGCGACAACGACGGATACGGGGTGATCGAGCGGCTGGAGACCGGCCAGGGGGCTGCGTCGTTCAACAACATGGACGCCGATGTCGCCGGCCCGGGCGGCGTGCGGGTCGATTCGCCGCGCACGCCGCAGCGTTGGGCTGCAAGGTGGAGAAGCTACCAGCGGGCTCGTCAATCGGGGACGTACGGGGGCCTATGCCCGCGCCAGAGGGCAGGTAGTCGAGGGCCGCCGCCCGTCGTGCTCATCGTCGGCACGCATCCAGACTCCCGGACCGATGCCGGAGCCTGGTGGGAGGTCGGTGTCCCGTCGGCGCTGGCCGGCCGTGAGTACCAAACCGGCAAGGCAGGCCAGATCCGCTACCTCGGGAGACCTGCTGGTCCGCCTAAGGTTTGACCTGGGCCGACGCGGCGGCCGAACATCACCCACGCGATCAACCCGACGAGGATCGCCACCGGCGCCCAGAGGCCGACGGCCAGCTCGAGCACGAACGAGCCGTAGTCGCCGAGGTCGGCCGCTGACCGGCCGGGGCCTAGGAAGAACGGAAGTGACGCCGTACACACGGCCATGATCGGCAGAATCGCCCACGACCCGGCGGTGAGCAGCCGCGCCATCCCGCGCGACCGACCACGGCGTTGGCGGTGGGCTGAGCGGAATCCGGCAAGGAGTGCCAGGCCGACAGCCCCGCCGACGGTCGCGGCGACCACCGGCCAGCCAACCAGCGGCGCGATGTCCAAGCGACCGTCCCGGAGCTCGAAGGCCAACCCGTCGCGCTCCCCGACCAGGGCGACGTGACCGGGGGCGGGCACGCCACGCCGAAGGAAGACATCGCTGAAGCCGGCTGCCTGCGCACGCTGGAACAGCTCGCCGATGATCCCTGCATCGGTGGGCCCCTCTGCGTTCGCCTCGATCGCCAGTGGGGGGTCGACCCTGCCCCGGACCTCGGTCGGGCCCAGGCCGCTGGCGTCGATACCGAGGGTTTCCACGTCGTGGACTTCCCTCCCGGGCGGCAGCAGGTCGGCAGCCACACCGGCGAGGTCGTCCCGGGTCGGCTGTGGAGAGAGGGCCCACGCGATGCTCGCCCCAGCAGCGCCACCAAGCACCAACCCACACAGGACCGCCGCAGCGAGCCGCGACGTGCGGATAATCTGGACCGGCCCGGAATCCGACGACGCCTGAGTTCCGGTCACGGTCATGTCTAAACTGTCCGGCGCCAGCCGTATGCCCGGCGTGAACTCAGCGGTGTGGAGCGGTTACCTGCCGACTTGCTCATGATCGAACTCGGTCCTACGTTCTCGACCATGAGTGAGCCACCCGACGACCTGCCCCGCTACCGCGTCCCCACCGGACCCGAGGACGAAACGTTCTGCCGCCGCGTGAGCGAGGCGTTGGAGCGCGGACATGTGTTGCACGCCGGACCCGCAGTGACCTTGAATGCGATGTCGGTCATCGTTGCGCTCGCCCTGATCTGGCCCACGTCACGGTGACCCGCACCGCGCGGGGGCGCTGAGGTGAGCCAACGGTGCCGCACCGCCCGACTGTGCGCTCACGATCTGACCTCATCTCTCTGTGGGTTCAGACTCTCCTGGCGGTTTACGTCAAAACCGCCAAGATCTTGGGGCCGGGTGGCCGGGCTTTTATGGCGGTTTACGTCAAAATCGCCAAGGTGGGGGTCGTTACGGGGGGCGGCGGTGGTCTTTCGTACTACCAGGCTCGGCTCGAGCTGCAACCGAGCCGCGGTGTCCCGCTCGCCGCGGATCCGGCCGAGCAGCACCTCCACCGCGAGCCGGCCCATCTGGTGCCGCGGCTGGTGGATGGTGGTCAGCGACACGTGCCGCAACGCGGCCAGGACGGTGTTGTCGTAGCCGACGACGGACAGGTCGCCCGGTACCCGCAAGCCGCTGTCCTGGAGCTCGGCGATGGCGCCGACCGCATTGAGATCGTTGGCGCAGAACACGGCGGTGGCCTCCGGTGCGCTGGCGAGCAGGGCCCGGGCGCCCAGCACGCCGCCGATCTCGGTGTACTCGCTGGGCACGACCAGCGGTGCCAGCCCCAACCCGGCCATCGCGGCGAGATAGCCGCGCCGGCGCACCGCAGCCTGTGCCCCGTTACCGCCGTCCAGGTGCGCGATCCGCCGGTGGCCGAGACCGGCGAGGTGGGCCACGGCCAGCGGACCCGGCCGCGAGGTACGTTCTCGCCGAAGAAGACCACATCGGGCTTGAGTCGCCCGCCGCATGCCGTACAGCCGGCGATCCGGAACCCGGGCACGTCGGCCAACACCGCGTCCCCGTCTGGCGCGGTCTCGATCGCCGCGCCGACTCGTTCCACAAAGCCAGGATTGAGTTCGGCGAGCCGGTCCTGTAGGTCCTGCCGCGGGGTACGGGCTGCGCAGTCCAAGCAGATGACGTCCGCGATTCGGCCGTGCAGGTCGATCACGTTCTGGCTCCCGGCCACCCGATGCAGGTCGTCGACGTTCTGGGTGATCAGGCCGCGGACGATGCCCAGCCGCTCGAGTTCGGCCATCGCTGCGTGGCCGTCGTTCGGGATCGCCCGGGTCATCCGCGAGTACCCGACGTGGCTGCGGGCCCAGTACCGCTGCCGGGCTTGCTCGCCGCTGCAGAACTCGGTGATCGTCATCGGCGTACGGCGAGGAGAGCCCGCGCCGCGGTAGTCCGGAATGCCGGAGTCGGTGCTCATTCCCGCTCCGCTCAGCGCGACAGCCGTGCGGGAGCCGAGCAGCGCAGCTATCTCCTCTGCCGCCGCAATAGCCCTCACCGGTCCAGGTTATGTCGCAAGGCGCTGAGGTATCTCGTGATCGTGAGCGGCTCAGGTGCATTCGCAGTGCATCTTCAGCGCTCATGATCGTGGTCATCCGGGAAGGAGTTCCGGCCGCCGAGTGGGCCTCGGTCTGCGGTCGGCCGGAGACTCGCTTGTTGATCATCGGAATGCAGGGGGTTTCCGCGGGTTTTCGGCCCAGAAACCCGCCTCTTTCCGATGATCAACTTGGGAGGGGGTCAGAAGCCGCCGAAATCGCCGCCACCGAAGTCTCCCCCGCCGCCACCGCCGAAGTCGCCGCCTCCCCAGCCGCCACCACCGAAGTCACTCCCGCCGCCATAGTCGCCACCGCCGCCGTAGTCCCCGCCGCCGTAGTCGCCACCACTCATGTCGCCACCGCCGGCATCTCCGGCATCCCCGCCGCCGGCATCGCCACCCTCACCGCCGCCTTCGCCTGCGCCGTCACCGGATTCGCCGCCCTCGCCGGACCCCTCGGATCCGCCGTTTTCAAAGGACTCCGTCGAGGGGACGCCGGCCATTCCGCCGAACATCGCACTGAACAGGAACACCGAGCCCAGGCCCCAGGCGCCGCCGATCAGCGCCGGGCGCCACCACGGCTCGCTGTACCAGCCTTGAGGCACCGGGCGGCCGGCCACCCGACCGCCGGGGTAGTAGTGCTGGTTGCGCTCGCTTGGTTTGGGTGAGGCGCCGTAGGTGTGGCCCTCGACGTCGACCTCGCGATCCTCGGTGACCGCTCCGGCCGACTTCTGACCGTTCAGGTCGGGTAGCGGCGGCCCGGGGTCGAGGTCCATCGCCGTACGGGCAGCTCGTACGTAGTAAAGGCCCTCGACCGCGGTCTGGGTGACCAGCCGGCTCTGGGCGACCGTGCGCGCCTGGTCCAGTTGGGAGCCGGCCGCGATGTAGCGCTCCGATGCGTCGGCCAGCGCCTGTCGGGCCGGGCCGTCGATGGCGGAGAGATTGGACAGTTGCCCGCCGAGCAGCTCGTACCAGCGCCGAGCTTCGGCCTTGGCGTCCTCGAGCGAGGTAGCAGCGAATTCGGTCTGCTTGCGCTTCTGGCTGGACGTGTACAGCCAGAAGCCCGCCGCAACGATCAGCAGCATCAGGATGATCTCCACGGTGGTGATGCCTCCTCGATTCCGGACGGCCGATCCGGGCTGATGGGCCGCCTGGCCCTGTCTGTCTGTCTGTCTGTCTGTCTCAACGTCGTCGGTTGACCGGGCGTTCCGCTCTTGGCAGGGGAAGATTGCCGGAGGTTGGGTAGCGAACCGGCTCAACGGGGTCCGAAGATCGCGGCTCAGTCAGCCGTACGAGCAGAGCCGCGTCTCGATCTCGGTCATCGCTCGAGGTACATCGACGGTTTCGGCCACGTGTACGGGTACGGGTGCGGCGCCGACGGGCTGGTTGTCCGACGGCAAACCTGACCCGGGTCCGCCGCGCCGATCCACCAGAGTCGAACCGCGCCCCGGTCCGTGTCCACAGTCGACAGACACTGTCCTGGCCACGGTCCCGAGGACGCCCGGAGTGATCGCTTCGAGGACCGCCAGTGCGTCATGGATGACAACGCCGGTCCCGCCCTGAAGCCGCAGGTAGAAGTCGAGGTAGTGCGCCAGCATCGCCGCGGCAGCCGAGCCCACGCGGCCACTGGCCCCGATCCGAGCCACGGCCGCCGCATCCATGGCGGTTGGCCGGGTCACGTCCAAGCCGACCACCGTGATCGGCAGGCCGGAGGTGAGCACGCGCTGTGCAGCTTCCGGGTCTGACCAGACATTGAACTCGGCGGTCGGCGTGACATTGCCGGAGCCGTACGCACCCCCCATCACCACGAGTCGCTCGATCCGGGCGGCGGCCGCAGGGTCCGTGGCGACCAGCAGCGCGAGATTGGTCAACGGCCCGACCGCGCAGACAGTGACCGGCTCGGACGAGCCGTGCAGCAGGTCGGCGAGCAACCGTACGGCGGGTGTCCCTTCGGCCAGCCGCTGAGCGGAAGGGAGTTCCACGCCGCCGAGCCCGTTGGCGCCGTGGACGTGCGCGGCGCGATGGGGCTGTGGATGGACCAGCGGACGGTCCGCGCCAGTCGCGACCGGAATGTGGTCGGCACCAGCCAGGGCGAGGATGCGCAATGCGTTCTCGGTCGTCTGCGATACGGAGACATTGCCGAACACCGTTGTCACAGCACGGAGTTCGACTTCCGGACTGGCGGCAGCCACCAGCAGAGCGATCGCGTCGTCGACTCCCGGGTCGGTGTCTATCACCAGCGGTCTCAGTCCCACGACGCCACTTCCTGCCGGGTTGGCAGGGAGCTCTGGGCCCCGTGGCGGCTCGCGGTGATCGCGCCGACGAGGCACGCACGATGAAGCGCCTGGGCTGGCCCTCGTTCCTCCAGAAGGCCGAGGACCAGAGCGGCAACGAAGGCATCACCGGCAGCGGTCCCGTCCACCGCGACGACTCTAGGAGCCTCGGCGTACGCGATCTGCTTCCCTCCTTGGCGCAGTTCCGCACCGGCCGCG
>Ga0136613_10000202_pt1 | contig 25080 bp, 28 predicted proteins | sample AntDrymUQ2722106_2_FD_106649 | JGI IMG/M metagenome (GOLD analysis project Ga0136613, IMG submission 106649) | Polar desert sand microbial communities from Dry Valleys, Antarctica - metaG UQ272 (21.06) | ecosystem: Environmental > Terrestrial > Soil > Desert | place: Antarctica: Dry Valley... | reverse complement strand
GGGCGTGTAGTCGGGAAAGTCGACGTGGTGGGCGATCCGCGAGGAGATTCCAGGGTTGCTGGCGAAAAAGCCCTCCATCCGATCCCGGTAGCCGGCAAGGATGACGACGAGATCGTCGCGCTGGTCCTCCATCACCTGGAGCAGGATCTCGATCGCCTCCTGCCCGTAGTCGCGCTCGTTCTCGGGCCGATGGAGGAAGTACGCCTCGTCGATGAACAGCACGCCGCCCATCGCCCGCTTGAGCACCTCTTTCGTCTTGGGGGCGGTGTGGCCGATGAACTGGCCGACCAGGTCATCGCGTGTTACGGCCACGAGGTGGCCCTTCCGCACGTAGCCGAGGACGTGGAGGATGTTCGCCATCCGCAACGCCACGGTCGTCTTGCCGGTGCCGGGGTTACCGGTGAAGCTCATGTGCAGCGACGGGGGCCCGGCCGAGAGACCGACCTGCGCGCGCAGCTTCTCCACGAGCAGGAGCGCGGCGATCTCCCGGATGCGCGTCTTCACCGGCGCGAGGCCGACGAGGTCGCGGTCGAGCGTGCTGAGCAGCTCCTCGACGCCAGTATCGGCCAGCTCCTCTTCGAGGTCGACCGCGGACTCGCCAGCCGGCGCGTCATCGGTCACTGGTAGCGCTCGCCGGCCGGGAGGTCGGTGGAATACGAGCGGATCGTGTACCGGATGGATCGGCCAGCAGCCTCCTGGCGCACCAACCCGAAGCCGGGCTCGACCGACGGCCGGTTGACCAGGAATGACAGCCGGAGCGTCTCGAGTCCACGGGTCGCATCGAAGGCGTTGACCTTGATGTACCGCTCACCGAAGGTCGCGCGCGCGCTGGTGACCTCTGCCATGACGCCGGCCGCGTCACGCAGGTCGAACATCGGCTGGCCGAACATCTCCCAGTAGGTGTTGCGGGGATGTGGATCATCGGTGTGCTCGATCGAGACGGCCCATCCGTGCTCGAGGCAATACTCGATCTGCGCGCTGACCTGCTCGTCGGTCAGGTCGGGAAGGAACGAGAACGTTCCCTGCGTGATTCGCATGGTGCTGCTCCTTATGCCGGCGTCGGTGTCGCCGCGACGTCGGCGGTATCGGTACTGGCATAGTCGAAGGTGACCTCGCCCCAGGTGTCGAGAGCGGCCCTCAGCGGCGTGCACCAGCGACCCGCATCGGCCAGGATGGCTGGCCCTTCATTCCAGATGTCGCGCCCCTCGTTGCGCGCCAGGATCATGGCCTCGAGGGCGACACGGTTGGCGGTGGCGCCGGCCTGGATGCCGTCGGGATGGCCAATGGTGCCGCCCCCGAATTGAAGCACCACGTCCTCGCCGAGGTAGTGGAGGAGCTGGTGCATCTGGCCGGCGTGGATGCCCCCTGACGCCACCGGCATCACTTTGCGCAACCCAGCCCAGTCCTGCTCGAAATGCAGGCCGCGCTGGAGATCGACTGGATTGAGTGGTTCTCGCAGGATGTTGTAGAAGCCCTGGACCGTGTTCGGATCGCCCTCGAGCTTGCCGACCACGGTCCCAGCATGGATGTGGTCGACGCCGGCCAGCCGCATCCACTTGGCGATCACCCGGAAGCTGATGCCGTGTTGCTTCTGCCGCGTGTAGGTCGACGCGCCGGCGCGATGCAGGTGGAGCAGCATGTCGTTCCGCCGGGCCCATTTGCTGATGGACTGGATTGCGGAGTAGCCGATGACGAGGTCGATCATCACGACCACGCTGCCGAGCTCTTTCGCGAACTCCGCCCGCTCGTAGATGTCCTCCATCGTCGCGCCGGTGACGTTCAGGTAGTGGCCCTTCACCTCGCCGCTCGCCGCCGACGCGCGGTTGACGGCCTCCATGACGAAGAGGAATCGGTCACGCCAATGCATGAACGGCTGGGAGTTGATGTTCTCGTCGTCCTTGGTGAAGTCGAGCCCACCGGTAAGCGCCTCGTACACCACGCGACCGTAATTGCGGCCCGACAGACCGAGCTTCGGCTTGGTGGTCGCGCCCAGCAGCGGACGCCCGAACTTGTCGAGCCGCTCGCGCTCGACCACGATCCCGGTGGGCGGTCCGTCGAAGGTCTTCACATAGGCCACCGGGAAGCGCATATCCTCCAGCCGGAGCGCCTTCAGCGGCTTGAAGCCGAAGACGTTGCCGATGATCGACGCCGTGAGGTTGGCGATCGAGCCTGGCTCGAAGAGGTCGATGTCGTAGGCGATGCACGCGAAGAACTGATCCTCGCTGCCCGGCACGGGGTCAAGCCGGTAGGCCTTTGCGCGATAGACGTCAGCGGCGGTGAGCCGGTCCGTCCAGACCACCGTCCAGGTGGCGGTGGATGACTCGCCGGCCACGGCGGCGGCGGCTTCCTCCGGATCGACACCCTCCTGCGGCGTGATCCTGAACAGGGCCAGGACGTCCGTGTCCTTCGGCTCGTAGTCGGGGTCCCAGTAGCCCATCTGTGCGTACTTGAGCACGCCGGCCCGATACCGATCTGCCGATGGCAATTGCTTGCGCGCGTCGAGGTCCATGCGAGTGTCCTGCTGTGGGGCTCCAGCCTAGGCAGCCGTCGAGCATGAAGTCCAATACATGTATCGGATGGAATCGATAAGATTCATGAATGACCAATCGTGGCCTTGACGGGCGAGTGACCGTCCACCAGTTGCGAATCTTCACGACCGTTGCCGATCTCGGGAGCTTCACTCGAGCTGCCGAAGTCCTCAATCTGAGCCAGCCGGCGGTGTCGCACCAGGTCAAAGCGCTGGCCGAGGCGGTCGGCGCGCCAGTCTTCGACACGGTTGGTCGTCGTGCACGGCCGACCGAGGTCGGACGCCTGCTGCACGAGTATGCCGATCGCATCCTGTCGGAGTTCGAGGCCGCCGGTCGTGCAATCGATGATCTCCGCGGCCTCGATCGAGGCCTCCTGCGCGTATCGGGCGACACCACGGTCGGGATCTATGTGCTTCCGGACCTGCTCGGTGCGTTCAAGGCGGTCCATCCCGCCGTGGATGTGAGGCTCGATGTCGGGAACCGTGACCACGTGTATCGGCGAATCTATGACGGTGATGCCGACTTCGCGGTGGTCGGCCGGCTGCCCGAGCGATCCTCGGTGCCGCTCACGGTGCAGCCCTTCCTGCCGAATGAGCTGATCGCCATCGTCGCGCCCGGCCACCCGCTGGCCGCGGCGCGTCGCGTGTCACTGGCGCGCCTCGCGCGAGAGCCCTTTATCGTCCGGGAGCCGGGCTCAGGCACGCGCGAGACGGCAGACGAGGCCCTAGCACACGCTCCCGGCCCGGTTCGGATCGTGATGGAGCTCGCGAGCAACGGTGCGATCAAGCGCGCCGTTGCCCGGGGCCTCGGCGTCGCGATCGTATCCAGGCATTCGGTGTCGCTCGAGCTCAAGCTTGGCCTGGTTTTGGACCTGCCCGTGACCGGATTCCCGCTGCGTCGACAGTGGCACCTGGTCTACCCGAACGGGCGGCGCTTCGGGCCGGTCGGAACCGCGTTCCTGGCCTTCCTGGCCGATGGCGGCTGGCGCGCCGCCGTTGGACCGACGCTCACCACCGACTGAGCGTCGTCCCACAGGGTTATCGGCTAGGCGGGTGGGAGGGTCGGGCTGTCCTCGTCGATCGGCTCCTGCGGATCGACGCTCGTCGAGTCGCGCATCGTCGATTCGCCGGTGGGCCGGCCGGTCTGCCCGTCCGTCCCGGTGTCGTGTCGCCCAGCCTCCTGCTCTCCGCCAGCCACGTCCTCGGCGCTGCGGGTCTCGCTGTCGCCGGTGCCGTGTGGACCATCGGGGTGCATGTCGGTATCGCTATCGCCATGGCCGTCGTGACGATCGTCCGTCATAGGATGCCTCCTCGCATCTGCATCCGTGATCCCACCGACGGCGAGAACCGGACGCCTGCCCGCCCAGTAGCAGAACGCGTACCACGAAAAGTCCTTGTGCGGCATTGATTGGGTGGAGTAGCCTATGGGTCCTTCAGCCTCTGTCGATTGGCAGTGGAGTATTCCCATGGGCAGGATCGGCTCCTACGAGTCACCCCCGCGCTCATCGCAGAGCCCGCGCTCGGACCCTGGTTGTTGTCCCGTGTCGCCTGCCCCCTTTCCGCCGAACTTCCGTTCACGCCGACTTCGCGTCGGCGTTGCTCTTCGTTGCCCACCATCCCGGACTATGACCGGGGCCTTGATCGCAATCGGATAGGGAATTCGTGAAGGAGGTTGTCAATGGCGACACTGGCGCAGGGAGTGGAGGGAACCGCCACGCGCGACGAGGCGCCGCTCGTTCACGTCCTCTGGATCAATGCCGGGCTCAGCTGCGACGGTGATTCCGTCGCGCTCACCGCGGCGACTCAGCCGAGCATCGAGGAGATCGTCCTCGGCGCGCTCCCCGGGCTTCCTCGCGTCGCCGTGCATTGGCCGCTGATCGACTTCGACAACGGTCCCGTCGGCGGGGTCAACGACTTCATCGAGTGGTTTTTCAAGGCAGAGCGCGGCGAGCTGGACCCGTTCGTGCTCGTGGTCGAGGGCTCCATTCCGAACGAGCACCTCAGCGGCGAGGGCTATTTCTCGGGGTTCGGCAACAATCCCGACACTGGTCAGCCGATGACGACGAACGAGTGGCTGGATCGCCTGGCACCGAAGGCGCTCGCCATCATCGCCGCCGGCACCTGCGCCACCTACGGCGGCATCCACGCCATGGCGGGCAACCCGACCGGCGCCATGGGCGTGCCCGATTACCTGGGCTGGGACTTCAGGACCGGGGCCGGGATTCCGATCGTGTGCATCCCGGGCTGCCCGACACATCCCGACAATTTCTCCGAGACGATCCTGTACCTCCTCTACCAGGCCACCGGTCAGGCGCCGATGATCCCGCTCGACGAGGCGCTCCGGCCCACCTGGCTGTTCGGGAAGACGGTCCACGAGGGATGCGACCGCGCCGGGTACTACGAGCAGGGCGACTTCGCGACCGAGTACGGCTCGCCGAAGTGCATCGTCAAGCTCGGCTGCTGGGGACCGGTCGTCAAGTGCAACGTCCCGAAACGTGGCTGGATCAACGGCGTCGGTGGATGCCCGAACGTGGGCGGCATCTGCATCGGCTGCACCATGCCCGGCTTCCCCGACAAGTTCATGCCGTTCATGGACGAGCCCCCCGGAGCTCGGGTCTCGACGGCGGCCAGCGGCGCATATGGTTCGCTCATCCGTGGCCTGCGCGGGATGACCATGAACACGGTCGACAAGGAGCCGAAGTGGCGGCATAACCGAGACGAGATCACGACCGGCTACCAGAAGACCTGGTCCTAGGCCACGCAGCCCAACAGGAGAACGCTTCGATGACGACGGCGACCGACCGAGCGATGGCCACGGTCAAGAGGGACAACCAGAGCAATCTGGTGGAGATGGCCTGGGACCCGATCACCCGGATCGTGGGCAGCCTGGGGATCTATACCAAGATCGACTTCGCCAACAAGCGGGTGGCCGAGTGCTGGAGCACCTCGTCCATCTTCCGCGGCTACTCGATCTTCATGAAGGGCAAGGACCCGCGCGACGCGCACTTCATCACCAGCCGCATCTGCGGCATCTGCGGTGACAACCACGCGACCTGCTCGGTCTACAACCAGAACATGGCGTACGGCGTCCGACCGCCGAATCTCGCGGAGTGGATCATCAACCTCGGCGAAGCCGCCGAGTTCATGTTCGACCACAACATCTTCCAGGAGAACCTGGTCGGGGTCGACTACTGCGAGAAGATGGTCGGGGAGACGAACCCGGGCGTCCTGGAGCGCGCAAACAGCACCCCGTCGCCGAATGCCGCGGCGCATGGCTATCGAACGATCGGCGACATCATGCGCTCGCTCAATCCACTGGAGGGCGACTTCTACAAGGAAGCGCTCCAGATGAGCCGCATGACGCGGGAGATGTTCTCGCTCATGGAGGGCCGGCACGTCCACCCCTCGACCCTGTATCCGGGCGGCGTCGGCACGGTCGCGACCATCCAGCTCTTCACCGACTACATCACCCGCCTCATGCGCTACGTGGAGTTCATGAAGCGGGTCGTGCCGCTGCATGACGACCTGTTCAACTTCTTCTACGAGGCGCTGCCCGGTTACGAAGAGGTCGGGAATCGGCGCATCCTCCTCGGCTGCTGGGGCAGCTTCCAGGATCCCAACGTCTGCAACTTCGACTACAAGGATATGACCGAGTGGGGTCGCGCCATGTACGTGACTCCGGGCATCGTCGTCGACGGCAAGCTGGTCACGAACGACCTGGTCGACATCAACCTGGGCATCCGGATCCTGTTGGGCTCGTCGTACTACGATGACTGGGAGGGCCAGGAGGTCTTCGTCAAGAAGGACCCGCTCGGCAATCCGGTCGACGTTCGTCATCCGTGGAACCAGCACACCATCCCGCGCCCGCAGAAGCGCAACTTCGATGACAAGTACACCTGGGTCATGAGCCCGCGCTGGTTCGACGGCACGGATCACCTGGCCCTCGACACCGGCGGCGGACCGCTGGCGCGGCTCTGGTCGACCGCCCTCTCGGGGCTCGTCGACATCGGCTACATCAAGGCCACCGGGAGCTCCGTCGTCATCAACCTGCCACGCACGATGAGCCTGCCCGAGACCACATTCGAGTGGAAGATCCCGCAGTGGAGCAACACGATCGAGCGCAACCGCGCCCGCACCTACTTCCAGGCCTACGCGGCAGCGTGCGCGCTGCACTTCGCCGAGAAGGCGTTGGAGGAGGTCCGGGCCGGTCATACCAAGACGTGGAACGACTTCAAGGTTCCCGATGAGGGGATCGGCGCCGGCTTCACCGAGGCGGTGCGCGGCGTCCTCAGCCACCACATGGTGATCCGCGACGGCAAGATCGCGAACTACCATCCGTACCCGCCGACGCCGTGGAACGCGAACCCGCGCGACTCCTACGGCACCGTCGGACCGTACGAGGACGCCGTGGTGAACACGCCGATCTTCGAGGAGAACGATCTCGAGAACTTCAAGGGGATCGACATCATGCGCACCGTGCGCAGCTTCGATCCGTGCCTGCCGTGCGGCGTCCACATGTACGTCGGGAAGGGGAAGACCGTCGAGCGGCATCACTCACCGACCATGCTCGCCTCGCATGAAGTGAGCTGACCCGGTGACCCTGGCGACGACGGATCCCCGCGCCGCCAGCGAGCGCGTCCAGGCGCTCCTGGCGGAGCTGGGGACGGAGAGCCCGCAGGTCGCTGACCGCGCCGAGGAGCTGGTGCGGCAGCTCATGCAGCTCTACGGCGCGGCGCTGAGCCGAATCGTCGACGCGACCCGCGAGGTCGAGGGCGAGGCGTCGGCGACGTTGGCGAAGCTGGTCGACGACGAGCTCGTGGCGAGCCTTCTCGTCCTCCACGACCTGCACCCGCAGGCGCTCGGCGATCGGGTGCAGGCGGCGCTGGACAAGGTTCGGCCGTACCTCGGCTCGCACGGTGGCAGCGTCGAGATCGTGGGCATCGAGGACGAGACGGTTCACATCCGCATGGCCGGCAGCTGCAATGGCTGCCCGTCGTCGGCCGTGACCCTGACCTACGCCATCGAGCGCGCCATCCTTGAGGTCGCGCCGGAGATCGCGCGGGTGGTTGCCGACGATCTCGAGGAGGCGCCGGCCTCGTCGCTGATCCAGATCGGCGACGGAGCTGCGGCGGCGATCCCACCTCCGGCCCCGACCTGGTCGGAGCTGAAGATGCCGGACGCACTGGTCGCCGGCCAGCTTCGCTCGCAGATGCTGGGTGGCACGCGCCTGCTCCTGCTTCGCGCCGGCGAGGACCTCTTCGCGTACCGCAACGCCTGCCCGCAATGCGGATCGTTCATGGAGCGCGGCATGCTCGCCGCCGAGGTGCTCAGCTGCCCGGGCTGTGGACAGGAGTTCGACGTGCGGCACGCGGGCCGCTCGCTGGGCAGCAACGAGCTGCACATGAGCCCGCTGCCCCTCCTGGTGGAGGGCGACCGGATTCGGGTCGCCGTTCCCGCAGTCGCCGGCTGACCGGGAACGGCCGAGGAATGACGGAGGCAGCGGAGAACGGTCGGCCGGTGGCCGGCCTTCGTCGGCTGCTCGGGACGCCTCAGCCGCCGCCCAGCCTGCGTCGCTTCCTGGAGCCGCGGGAACGGCCGAGGCCGGGTGAGGCATGCGAGATGTGCACCGAGCCGATCGGGCCCGAGCATTCGCACGTCGTCAACATCGACACGCGCAGCCTCGTCTGCGTCGACCGGGCCTGCTACCTCCTGTTCACCCATGACGGTGCGGCGGGCGGCAAGTATCGGGCGGTTCCGGATCGGCGCATCCACGATCCGAGCTTCGCGCTGACCGATATCCAGTGGGAGGCGCTCCAGATCCCGGTCGGGATCGCCTTCTTCTTCGAGAACTCGCAGATGGGCCAGAGCGTCGCCTTCTACCCCGGTCCCGCGGGTGCGACCGAATCGCTGCTCCCGCTCGACACGTGGGCCGAGATCGTGGCTGCCAACCCGCTGCTTCAGACGATGGCACCGGACATCGAAGCCCTGCTGGTGTATCGGCCCCGCGAAGGTGGCATGCGCTGCTTCCTCGTCCCGATCGACGTCCCGTACGAGCTGGTCGGGATCATCCGCCGTGATTGGAAGGGATTCGATGGCGGGAGAGAGGCGTGGACCGCCATCAACGGCTTCTTCGATCACCTCGCCGAGCAGGCTCGACCGTGGCGGGCGACCTCATGAGCGACCTGACGTTCGAGATCACCGACGCCCACGCGGAACCGTACGCCGCGGTGCCGACCATGGCGTTTCGAATGCGGATCACCGAGGCCGATGCACGCCCGATCCACAGCGTCGTGCTGCGCACCCAGATCCAGATCGAGGCCCAGCGCCGGCACTACGCACATGCCGAGGAGCGCCGGCTGCTCGAGCTGTTCGACACTCCGGCGCGCTGGGGTGAGACGCTGAAGCCGATGCTCTGGACGCATGTGACCACGATCGTGCCGGCCTTCGAAGGCGTGGTCGAGATCGACATCCCGGTCGCCTGCACGTACGACTTCGAGGTGACCGGCGCGAAGTACCTGCACGCGCTGGACGACGGCGAGATTCCGCTCTTGTTCCTGTTCAGCGGGACCGTCTTCGCACGGACCGGCAACGGCTTCGCGGTCGACCAGGTGCCGTGGGATCGCGAGTCCACGTACCGGCTCCCCGTCCGCGTCTGGCGCGAGCTGATGAACGCCTACTTTCCCGGCGGTGCCTGGCTTCGCCTCCGCCGCGACAGCTTCGACGCGCTCCACCGCTTCAAGGCCGATCGCGCGCTCCCGACCTGGGACGCGGCGATCGACGCCCTGCTCGAGGGCGCCGTGACGAAGGAGCCGGCATGACCTTCAGTGACGCCGAGCGGGTGGCCGACGCGGTGCTCTACGAGGGCTACCTGCTCTACCCGTACCGCGCTTCCTCGGTGAAGAACCAGGTGCGCTGGCAGTTCGGCGTGCTCATGCCGCGAGGGTTCGCGGAGGCCGATGGCTCCGAGCGCTGGCGGATGCGCACGGAGTGCCTGGTGCGCGCGGGCGGCGCTGCAACCGTCGATCTGCGCGTCCGCTTTCTCAGGCTCCAGGCGCGGGCCCTGGAGGCGGTCGCCGAGGATGGCAGCTCATCCGAGACCGATGCCCTCGAGATCGACGGAGAGCGCATGCTGGCCTGGGAAGAGGCGGTCGAAGAGACAATCGACGCAAACGGAATCGCGCTGGATGGGCTTGTTGCGGAGCAGGTCGTCCCGATCGGGCTGGATGAGGGTCGTGAGGTCGAGGAGGTGCGCGACCGAGAAGGCACCGTTCGCGGCCGGATCATTCGAACCCGCTCCTCGCTCTCGGGTCGGGTGGTCATCGGCATCGACGTTGCCGGCGGCGGATTGCGGCGCCTCGGCGTCGCCATCGAGAACGAGACCGCGTGGCGGCCGGACGAGCCGGGTCGCGAGGTCGCACTGCACGCCGCGATGCTGGGCGTCCACACCCTGCTCGCGGTCCGCGGCGGCACCTTCGTGTCGCTCCTCGAGCCGCCGGCCGAGGCTGCCGAGGCCGCCGCGGGATGCACCAATGACGGCACCTGGCCGGTGCTCGTCGGGACCGACGGCACGGTCATGCTGTCGTCGCCCATCATCCTGTACGACCAGCCCACGATTGCGCCCGAGAGCCCGGGCGACCTGTTCGACGCGACCGAGATCGACGAGATCCTGACCCTTCGCATCATGACGCTCACCGACGAGGAGAAGCGCGAGGCGCGCGCGACCGACCCGCGGGCGCGCGCGATCATCGATCGGTCGGACGCGATGCCGCCGGAGATGCTCGAGCGGCTCCACGGCGCCGTTCGCCAGGTCTACCCGTCGCCGGCGATCGCGCCCGACCCGGCCCCCGCGACGTTCGCCGATCCGTTCAGCCCCGACGCTCCGTTCTGGGAGCCCGAGGCGCGGGTCGACCCCCATGCCGCCATGGTCGATGTCGGTGGGACGCAAGTCGGCCGCGGCGCGATGGTGCGGCTGAGGCCGGGACCGCGCGGCGACAGCATGGACATGTTCCTCGCCGGACGCATCGGACGGATCGAGGGTGTGTGGGAGACGCTCGAGGACGAACCCTACGTGGCGATCACCCTGGTCGACGATCCGGCGTCCGAGGAGCACGCCTGGGTGGGGCGGTACCTCTACTTCCGCCCGACCGAGCTCGAGCCCGCGGCGGAGATGAGTTGATGACGAAGCGCGTGCTCGTCGCGGGCATCGGCAACATCTTCAACAGCGACGATGGTTTCGGCTGCGAGGTCGCGCGCCGCCTCGTCGATCGCGAGCTGCCCCACGACGTCAGCGCAGCCGACTTCGGGATCCGCGGCATCCACCTCGCCTACGAGCTGCTCGAGGGGTACGAGGCCCTCGTCCTCGTCGACGCCACGCCGCAGGGCGGCGAGCCGGGCACGCTGTACCTGATCGAGATCGGCGAGAGTGACGTGGCTGCCGGACCAGCCGACGCGCACAGCATGGATCCGCAGCAGGTCATCGCCCAGGTTCGCGGCCTCGGCCGCACCGATCTGCGCATCGTCCTCGTCGGCTGCGAGCCGGCGACGCTCGAGGAGGCGATCGGGTTGAGCCCGGTGGTCGCCGCCGCCGTCGATGGCGCGGTCGATGCAGTGCTCGAGCTCGTCAAGGACCCGGGCCGGCTGCGGCCCATATCACCGGCCGCCATCGGCTGAAGAAGAGGAGACCCTTATGTTGATCGTTGCGCGCATCATCGGCATCACGGTGGTTGCTGCCGTCGTTGCGACCGCGCTGGCGAGCCTGGTCGCGTCGGCGCCGGACATCGCGCGCTATCTCCGGATGCGGAACATGTGAATTCACCCAGGAGGTGAGGACGTGGAGTGGTACTTGTTCATCATTGGTCTCGTCGTCGTGGTGGGGGTCCTGCTGTTGCTGATCACCCTGCCCGATATCGTCAGATACCTGCGAATGCGCAGGATGTGATCGCGCATGCATGAGGTGGGACTCTGCGAGGGGATCGTCGACGCTGCGCTGCGGCGGGCCGCCGGTCGCCGGCCGGTCCGCGTCCGCGTCCGGGTCGGGGGACACCATGCCGCCGATCGTGAGGCGCTCGAACAGGCCTTTCAGGTACTGGCCATTGAGACGGTGCTCGCCGATGCGACGCTTGAGGTCGTGCCGGTCGAGGGCGACGAGCTGATGCTCGAATCGCTCGAGTTCAGCCAGCCGGTGCCGGTGAGCGGGGGAGCCTGATCGATGTGCCTCGGCATCCCCGGAAGGATCGTCGCGCTGGATCCGACGCATCCCGACCTCGCCACCGTGGACGTCAGCGGTGTGCCGCGAGCGATCAACCTCGGCATGCTCGACAGGGGTGAGGCCGGACCGGGAGACTGGATCCTGATCCACATGGGGTTCGCCCTCCAGACGATGAGGCCGGAGGAGGCGCGCGATGCCATGATCGCGCTCGACGACATCGGTCCGCAGCTGGGACTGGGCGCCTCGTGAACCCGGGCGTCGCGACCGGCCCGCCGCCCACCGTCCTGCCGGCGGATGCCGTGCGGATCGCGAATGGTGATCCGCCCGTTCCCGCCGACGGCGCCACGGTCTTCGCTCGATATGCGTACCCTCCCAACTCGCTCGGCTACTGCGGGCCGACCGACCACCAGGCGGTGCTGCAGTACGGCGCCGCCGGGGTCGTGGATCCGGGCCTGGCGCAGCTCGCTCGCGGCTTCACCGGCGCGTGGCCGTACCTCGAGCTCATCGCCGGCTCGCTCGGGATTGCCGAGCCGCTCGATCGCCGCGTGGTGGAGGCCTACTGGCTGGGCAGCTCGCTGCTGGATCGGATCGACATGCGCAGCTTCGGATCCTCGCTGACCGAGCGCTTCCGCCGGCGCGCCGGGGCCTCGTGGGGCTTCCTGGCCGAGGCGATCCCTGTCGGAGCGGTTCCGAATCACAGCTTCCACGTGTTCGGCGTCTACCCGTGGGTCGGGATGCTCGGCTCTGACCGTGATGAACGGCCGCTCGAGGTTCTCCAGCGCTGCCGGATCCGATGGGGCAAGGTCGTGGCCGTCGATGGGGACCAGGTCACCGTAGCCTCGCGCCCGCTCACCTTCGACGGCACGCTCTTGGCCCTGGGCGAGTACCAGACGGAGACGGTGACGGCCGCCTTTGGCGGCGTCGGCTTCATCGGCGACCTGCATCCCGGAGAGTGGATCTCGATGCATTGGGGATGGGTCTGCGACCGGCTCAGCCGCCGTCAGCTCACCAATCTGCGTCGTTTCACGCTCCTCCAGCTGGACATCACCAACCGCCGCGTTGCCCACCCGGGCCCCGCGACCGTCATGGGTTGACAGCGAGGGAGGTGCACGAGGGCCGATAGGCGCACTCCATACCGGCCAAGCGTAGAAGCCGGCCAACGCCGGCCGCGACGACTTCCGCTTCGACCAGGAGACTTCATGACCAGACGACTCGGCCCCATGGCCGTCCTTGTGCTGGCGCTCAGCGCCTGCGGCGGGGTGGCATCGGCCTCGGATCCAGCATCCGCAGCCGGATCCGAAACCATCACGCTCTACACGTCCACCACCCAGGAGACGGTCGATGCCCTCCTCGCCGCGTTCGGCGAGGCGCATCCCGACATCACCGTCGAGGTCTTTCGCGCCCCGACGGGCGAGATCAACGCCCGCATCGCGGCCGAGCAGCGCGAGGGAGCCGTGCGTGGCGACGTCCTGTGGCTGAGCGATCCGCTCTCGATCCAGCAGTACGACGCTGACGGCCTGCTCCGCGAATGGACGCCGACCGAGCTTGACGCCGTGCCCGAGGCGTACCGTACGGAACGCTTCTGGGGCACGCGGCTGCTCAACGTGGTCCTCATCCACGGCGCCGACATCGACCCGGCGCCGGTCGGCTGGGCGGATCTTGCGGATCCCGCCTATGCGGACAGCGTGGCGATCATCGATCCCGGCTTCGCCGGATCCGCCTTCGGCGCGCTCGGTTACTTCGCCACGAGCGACGAGTTCGGGTTCGACTTCTATCGCGACCTCGCGGCGAATGGCGCGGATCAGCTCTCGGCCCCGGACGAGGTGGTGACCGGCGTCGCCGAGGGCCGGTATGCCGCCGGCATCACCATCGAAACGCCCGCGCAGGCGGCGGTGGCCAATGGATCGCCGATCGAGGTCGTCTGGCCGGAGCCGGGGGCAATCGCCATCTACAGCCCGATCGCGGTGTTCGAGGATGCGGCCAACGCTGCGGGCGCTGAGACCTTCGTCGACTTCATCCTGAGCGAGGCGGGGCAGACGATCATCGGCGACTCCGGCTTCCAGCCGATCCGCGAGGGCGTCGAGGGCCCACCCCCGCAGGGTGAGCAGGTGGCGCCCGACTGGCCGGCGATCTTCGGTCAATCCGACGAGCTGCTGGAGGAGTATCGGTCCATCTTCGGTGGCTGAGCGCGCCGGGGGGCCGGCGGTCGGTGCCTGGATCCTCGTCGCGGGCGCCCTGCTGCTGCTCGTGGTGCTGCCGCTCGTCACGCTGGTGGCGAATGCGCTTGCCGACGGCGCCGGACCGCTCGCGACGCTGGCCTCGGATACCGCCATCGAGGCCTGGCGCCACTCGGTCCTGGTTGCCGCGGCCGTCACGGTGCTGGCCGTGGTCGGCGGCGTCGTGGGGGCGCTCGTCACGGAGCGGACCGATGTCAGGGGGCGCACACTGCTGCGGCTGGGAATGGTCCTGCCGTTGCTGGTGCCGGACTTCGTGGCGGGCTTCAGCTGGCTCCAGGCCTACGCGCCCGGAGGATTGACCGATGATCTTGCCGGCGTGAGCCTCCCCTGGTTGGCCGGTCCGATCGGGGTGGTTGCCGTCCTGGCGGCCGGAGCCGTGCCGCTCGTGTACCTGGTCGTGGCCTCGGGACTCGCCACCCGCGCCGAGCCGGAGCTGGAACAGGCCGCGCGGGCCAGCGGCGGAGGACGCCTGGTTGCGTGGCGCACGGTCACGATTCCGCTGGCTGCGCCCTCCATCGCGGCGGCGGCCGCGCTGGTGATGGTGACGAGCATGAATGCGTTCGCCATACCCACGCTGCTCGGCACACCGGACGGCTTCGTGACGATGACCACGCGCATCTACCGCGACCTCGCCTTTGCCGCCGACTCTGAGGCGTTCAGCCGGGTCCTCGCGCTGAGCGTCCTGCTGGCCGGGTCGACGCTCGTCGTGATGGGCCTCGCCGACTGGCTGCTGCCGCGCGCGACGGCGACTCGCACGGGGGCACCGAGCTCGTCGGCAGCCGGCTTTCGGCGTGGATCGTGGCTTCCGGCCGCGCCGCTGTGGCTGTACCTGGCGGTCACCACGGCCGTGCCGCTGGTGGCTGTGCTCCTGACGGCGGTGACCCGCGGGATCGGTCTCCCGCCCGTGCCGGCCAACTGGACGCTCGACCACTTCGGGGAGGCGCTGAGCAGCCAATTCGCGACGGCGATCGGAAACACCCTGCTGCTGGCCGTCCTTGCCGCCACCGGCGCGTTGCTGCTCGGAGCGCTGGTGGCGGGGCTCGGACGGCGGCATGGCGGTCGCACGCTGGGAACCGCGGTGAGCGCGTCCTTCGCGGTACCGGGAACAGTGCTGGCGGTCGCCGTGCTGCTCGCGTATGGCGGCCTTCTGCGCGATACGTTGTGGCTCGTGCTCATCGCCTACCTCGCCAAGTTTTGGGCCCTGGCCCATCGGCCGATCGGGGGAGCCGTGGACCTGATGCCCTCGGAGCCGATGCATGCCGCGCGAGCGAGCGGTGCCGGTGTGACGACCGCCACCCGCACGATCATGATCCCGATGCTGTGGTCGACGCTCGCCGCGGCGTGGCTCCTGGTCTTCCTGTTCGCATTGCACGAGGTGACGATGTCGGTCCTGCTGTACGGTCCCGGCAGCCAGACCATGGCGGTCCTCATCCTGAACCTCCAGCAGCTCGGCGACCCGACCGTCACCGCCGCCCTCGCGGTCATGCTCACGCTGCTGACCCTTCTCGCGGCGCTGCCGCTGCTGGCTCGTCGCCGGCTGCTGCGGCGCCTGAAATGGCGATGACGGGCCGATCCGCGGCGCTCGAGTGCCGTGGCCTCCACCTCGCCTACGACGGGCAACCGGTGGTGACCGGCGTGGCGCTCGACGTGCTGCCGGGAGAATCGATCGTACTGCTCGGTCCCTCCGGCTCCGGCAAGACGACGATCCTGTCGGCCATCGCCGGATTCATCGACCCGATCGGTGGTGAGATCCTGCTCGGTGGGCGAACAGTGGCCACCGCCGAGCGCAGCGTGCCGCCAGAGCAGCGCCGGATCGGCGTCGTGTTCCAGCACTACGCGCTCTGGCCACACCTGACCGCGGTCCAGACGGTCGCCTACCCGATGCACCGACAGGGGATGGCCCGCAGCCAGGCACGGGCCGAGGCGCTCGTCCTGCTGGAGCGGCTGGGCCTGGCCGATCTCGCCGATCGGAAGCCCGCACAGCTCTCCGGTGGAGAGCAGCAGCGCGTCGGCCTGGCGCGGGCGATCGCGCGGGAGCCCGACCTCTTCCTGTTCGACGAGCCGACCGCGCACCTGGACACGCCGCTGCGCGCCGCGCTCCAGGAGGAGCTGGCCGAGCGACGGGCGCGGACCGGCATCGCGGCCGTGACCGCCACCCACGACGTGGCGGAGGCGCTGGCCGCAGCCGACCGCGTCGTCCTGCTGCGCGATGGTCGCGTCATCCAGGTCGGAACGCCGATCGAGGTCTACGAGCAGCCAGCCGATCTCTGGGCAGCGCGCCTGACCGGGCCGGCCTCCGCGCTCGATGCCACGCTCGTCGGCGACGTCGCCGTCGGGGTCGAGGGTTCGGGCGCGCGGGGCGAACCAGGCGACAGGGTGCTGGTCAGGCCAGATTGGGCGTCATTGCGTGGGAATCTCACCGGTACTGTTGTCGGCGTCTGGTTTCGCGGCCCGCATACCGATTATCGCCTCGCGACGAGCTACGGCGAGGTGGAGATTCGCGAGGCGGGACCTCCGGGCGCATCGGTGGGTGCGACGATCGGCTGGCAACTCCATCGAGCGTGGCTCATCCCCGCGCCTGGCTCGTAGCAGGAAGGAATTTCAGGCGTTGCTGCCGGTGATGATGACGAGCGCGGGGCCGTGCGGTCGCGGCCCGGCCAGCAGACCCGCCCACGACGCGGCGGCAGCGCCCTCGACGGTGATTCCGAGCTCCTCCGTCAGCTGCGCCTGGGCTTCCCGAAGGGCGACCTCCGGCACCAGCACCATGTCGTCGACGCGGCCGGCCATGAGCTCAACCGCGCGCGGGATGGCGATGCGCGTGGCGATGCCGTCCGCGTACGTTGCGGCCGACCCGGTGTCGATCGGCCGGCCCGCGCGCCAGCTCAGCGCCATGGCCGGCGCCGCCTCGGGCTGGACGCCGATGATCCGGCAGTTCGGTGCCTCCGCTCGCATCCATGATCCAACCCCGTTGATGAGCGCCCCGTTCCCCACCGGCACCGATGCGATCGCCGGCACCGGCAACGATCCGGCTTTCACAGCGTCCGTCACCTCCAGCGCCATGGTGCCGGCGCCGGTGGAGATCAGCGGATCCTGTCCGTCGACCAGCAGCTCCGCATCGTGCTCGACCGCGTAGGTCTCGGAGGCGGCACGGGCATCGTCGAACGCCTCGCCGACCTGGATCACGTCGGCGCCGAGGGCACGCATGCGCGTGACCTTCGCCGGGTTCGCCCGAAGGCCGGCGTACACGATGGCCCGAACGTTCAGCGCCCTGGCCGCATAGGCCACGCCCTGGCCGAAGTTCCCGGCGGAGACGCAGACGATGGCCCGATCCCGCCCGATCTGTCGAGCCGCCACGAGAGCGCTGACGGCGACCCATGTGCCGCGGCCCTTGAATGACCGGATCGGATTGACCGTCTCGATCTTGACGATGACCGGCACGCCCATCTGCTCCGAGAGACCGTCGTGGACGAATTGTGGCGAATTGGTGAATACCGGGTCGATCGTCCCATGGGCGCGACGGATGGACGCCGGTCGCAGCTCGTCAACCGCGATCAAGTGCGAGCTCCAATCTCTCTGCGCATCTGATTTCCCTGGCCCCATGTCACCGCGCGTCCTGGTCCCAGCCAGATGCACTCTACTGGACCTGTGAAAGCCGCCCGCGAGGCGAGATAGTCATGCCCGAACGGATCATGGGGAGGAGCCGAGATGGTTGAATTGGGCGAGACTCGAGGCCGCTGCGCCGAGGATGGCAAGCGAGGGCCGGCGACTGGTCTACCAGGCCGGTGAGGGGTCGGCACTCCTGGCGCCGGTGCGGGACGGTGCGTCACCGCGCATCCACCCCATCAACGTGGGGATCGTGGGCGGCGGGCTCTACGCATTCGTCCTGCGTTCGGCCAAGGGTCGCGACCTCACGCCGATGGCTGGCCGCCGGAGTACATCACCTGGAGGGACCCAGCCACCACCTGATGGAGCCGGTGATCAGGGCGCTCGGTGGAAGCGGCGATGGAGTACGCGCACCTGATCCGATAAGCCCGGAACGGGGCCCTCGACGCGGACACCGGGCACGATCACATTGATCGGGAGCGTCTGCACCGGAGGCGGGGGAACGCCCAGCTCGTCGAGCCAGGGCCACCAGCTGCTCCGACGAGCTCACGAAATAGATGCGGCCCAGTCCGACCCAACCATGCGCGGCGGCGCACATCGGGCAGTGCTCGCCCGAGGTGAAGATGGTGGCTGACGCTCGTTCCTAAAAGGTCATGTTGGCCGCGGCCCAGCGTGCCAGCCCGAACTCCGGGTGGCGCGTCCGGTCGCCTCCAGCGACGCGGTTGTGGTCCTCGGCGAGGACGGAGCCGTCGGCCGCGACGAGCACTGAGCCGAACGGCTCGTCGCCCGCCTCGAGGGCCTCGGTCGCCAGCTCCACGCAGCGTTGCAGGTGCCGAAGGTCGGCGTCCGTCGGGGTCATTACGATGGGTGACCCCGGCCAAGCGCCGCATCCAGGTCCGGCCCCGGGATCGCGGTGTCCAGGTACGTGGCGGTGCCGGCGGTCTGGAGCTCGCGCGCCGCGGCCGCCAGCGCACCGTACGCAGCGCGAGCCAGCCCGCCACCGGTCGAGACGCGTCGAACGCCGAGAACGGCCAGCTCCGGAACCGATGGAGTCCGCCGCATGGCCAGGACGTTGATCGGTGCGCCAACCTCCTTGACCACGCGCTCGATCTCCTCGGCCGTCACCAGTCCCGGCGCGTACAGCACCTCGGCACCCGCGTCGCGATATGCCCGGAGCCGGGTGATCGTGTCGTCGAGATCGCCCAGGTCGTAGAGGTGATTCTCGGTCCGGGCGGTGAGCACCATGCCGTATGCCCTGGCCGCGTCGGCTGCCGCCGCGACGCGTTCCGCTGCCACCTCGAGCGGGTCGATCGAGCCGTCTCGCGGTCGATAGTCCTCGATCGAACAGCCCGCCGCACCGGCCTCGGCGATCAGGCGCACCGTCTCCGCGACGCCGGCAGGGTCATCGGCGAAGCAGCGCTCGGCATCGACGCTGATCGGGATCTCGACCGCTCCCACAAGTGCCGCGACGTGAACCAGCAGCTCGTCGCGGGTGACGTGTTGGTCAGGTCGGCCAAGTGCAGCGGCATGTCCGGAGCTGGTGGTCGCGATTGCCGGGAATCCCAGGGACTCGAGCAGTCGGGCGGAGCCGATGTCCCAGGCATTCGGCATCACGAACACGCCACCCCGGTGCAGGTTGCGGAAGTCGTTCCGGAGGTCGGTCGGCGCCACACGGGGAGCCATCGGCTGCTGAGGCATCTTGGCCTCAGCATACCGAGCGGGCACTACTCACGATTGCAGTCCACCGTTTGCGGCCCCGGCGCAAGTCGCGGTCGCGGTCGCACCCCTGAGGAGTGAGTGACTGGGGTTCATTGGGGTCTGGAGGTGATGCTCGGGCGCTCGACGTCGCTCAGGAACCAGCGAGCACGACGGCCCCGAGCGCAAGTGCCGCCGGCAGTGCCTGCACGAGCAGGATCCGTCGTGACACCGTGGCGGCGCCGAACAGTCCGGCGACGATGACGCAGATCAGGACGAACAGCTTGAAGTGCAGCGCGGTGGGCTCCGATACGACGAGGGAGACGAGGAGCCCGGCGGCCAGGAATCCGTTGTAGAGGCCCTGGTTCGCGGCGAGGCCTGCCGTGATCTCGGCGCGTTCGGGCGTCAGTCCGAAGGTCCGCAAGCCGAGCGGCTTCCGCCACAGCACCATCTCCAGCACGAGAAACCAGACATGGAGAGCGGCCACCAGTGCGACCAGGACGCTGGCAATGATCGACATGGGACCTTCCGGTGATGAAGCGACGATCGAACCGACGTTGCAGTCTATCTGTCTTCTCGAGCGGTTCAGCCGCATTGGCGGTGCGCGCTCGGCTGAAGGCCCTAATTGGCCCCGTATCCCGAGGCTGAACTGGCACTGGCCGTGCCCGCATAGTCGGTCCACCATGTGAGCGTGAGTCCGAATCCGTCCTCCAGGCTCGACTGGCCGCTCTTCATCCTGCTCGGCTTCCTGTGGGGCAGCAGCTACCTGTTCATCAAGATCGGGGTGGACGCCGGCCTCCAGCCCTTCACGCTGGTGTCGCTTCGGCTGCTCATCGGCCTTGCGCTGCTGGCGGTCGTGGTGGGCATCGCGCGCGAGTCGCTGCCACGCAATCCCAAGATGTACGGCCACCTGGTCGTCCTCGGTCTCTTCAGCGTGGCGCTTCCGTTCACCCTCATCACCTGGGCCGAGCAGAGCGTCGACTCGAGCCTGGCGGCGGTCCTGACCGGGGCGGTGCCGCTCTTCGTGATCCCCGTCGCGGCGCTCCTGCTCAAGGATGAGCGTGTCACGGCCAGGAGACTCCTCGGGATCGCGGTTGGGCTGATCGGCGTTGCGATCGTCGTCGGCTTCGACCCGGCGAGCCTGGCCGGCAACGGGCTGATCGCCCAGCTGGCCCTGATCGGCGCAGCCGCCTCGTATGCCGTCGGCGGCGTCTATGCCCGCAAGAACGTGCACGGACTGCGACCGATGATCCCGGCCCTCTTCCAGGTCGGTTTCGCGCTGATCATGGTGGCCATTCCGGCCGTCGTCCTCGAAGGTCCGGTCCGGCTCTCGATCCAGCCCCACGCGCTCTTTGCCGTGGCATGGCTGGGCCTGCTCGGCTCGGGCGCGGCCTACCTCGTCTTCTTCCGGCTCCTCGGTCGATGGGGCGCGACTCGCACGTCGCTCGTGGCGTACCTGCTCCCGATCTGGGGGATCGTCCTCGGGGCGATCGTGCTCAGCGAGCCGATCGACGTGCGGCTCATCCTGGGCACGGCGCTGGTCATCGGTGGCATCGCGCTGGTGAACTGGCGTCCGGGCCTGCGGCTCCATGCTCGCCGGCGCGGGACCGAGCCCGGGCTCACGAAGCCGGAGGACGAAGGCGCTCCCGCCTAGACGATCCGAGCCACACGTTCGCGAATGCGCCGTCGTGCCGCAGGTCCCGGGTGGGTGCCAGTCGGTGGCCGAATACCCTGCTGGTGGGTCGTACGGCCAACGACAGCCCCTTCCAGCTTGGCCGATGCAACCCACTCATGGGTAACGGGCCAGGATGTGGCTGTTGGACCCACCGCATGCATGAGCGAGACGCGACGCAAGACGAAGCCCGCTCTTGCGTTTCGCGTGGTGGCCGGTAGCATCATCGCGCTGCCTGTCATCGCCTCACCCCGAGTAGGAGGACGATCATGCTTCGCAAGCGATTGGTTCTGATCATCGTGACCGCAGCCGCTGCAGCCGCCGCCCTGGCCAGTCCCGCGGCCGCCGCCTCGAACGGGAACTGCCTTGGGCGGTTCGCATCGACCGTGGCACCAGTCAGCGTACCGTTCGGCCAAACGGTCGTGGTGCCCGAGGTACGGAATTTGACGTTCGGCGGCCCCAATCTGGGCCAGGAAGTCAAGTTCCTGTTCGCAACAGCGAATCGCGACGCCTGCCCGATAACGCCGTAGCGCCTCGGGGTTGGATCCCGCATGGCAGCCGCCTGGCACCGCTGACAACGACTTCCCAGCCACCGACCTCCCGCTCCTGCTGGTGCTGGCGCTCGGTGCGATCGTGGTGATCGGGACGTCGCTGGTCGCGTTTCGACGAGGCCCCGGTACCCGCAGCTGATCGATCGAGCGCACCGGCCCCGTTGCGCCCGGACGGGCGTAGGCGACCGCGATCGGAGGTATTCGTGGCCAGGTAGCCGGCCGCCAGGCAGACGCGCATTCGCGACGCCGATGGCCTCGCGGAATCGACACGCCGTGCACGACGTTTGAGGACATCGTCGAGTGCCCGCGGCACCACCCATGGCCGCGCTGCCGGATAGCGCGGCCGGGCTTCCTGGATCCAATCGATGGGTGTATGTTGGTGTCGGGCGTCCAGCAGATACGCGGACCCCTCAGGCGATTCAGTGCCGTGCTCTGAGCACGCCCGCGGGGTGGATGATAGGGGGAAGAACCGATTTGCACGGTCTAGGGGTGGTGGCCAGCCGTGTCCCCGCAGGCCTCGGCCAGGGCTGCCTCCGCGAGGCAACTGATTGGTGCCACATGCCACGGCTCCCTCCGCGACTGGAGCGGGCGTGAGCCACGCGTCCATGTCGGTGCCGATGGCGTCCGCGACCCAGCAGATGACGCGGCACGCTCCACGCATCCACTGCGAAGCCTGCGGTACATCGGTCGCCGCCGATACGGGACACGCGCAGTACTGCATCCACTGCGACATCTATGTCTGCGCGGGTTGCGGGAATTCATCCATGAGCCGCTGTCAGTTGTGCCCCGCGGTGACGGCTTCCGGTCGGCGTGAGCATGGCCTCAGCCGCCGGACGGCCCGCCGCGCGGATCGGAGATTGCGCGAGGGGGCGAGGGAAGCCATCGCCCGTTCCGCCAGGGCGCCGAGCGATACGGACGAAGCATGGGCCGATTACGCACTGCTGACCATCAAGGTCGCGTCCGCCGAGCAGGCGGCCGCAGCCGCGCTGCGACCGGTGAGGGGCGCGAGCGCCGCGGTATTGGGGAACCGGACCCGTCGACACGCCGTCGCGGCGCGTGCCGCCCTCGAGCGGGCTCATTCAGTGCTCGCGAGCACTGAGGCCCCAAGGGAGGCTGCTCGGCTGGCGGCCCTGCCAATAGCCGCGCCGACCCGCACCCCTCATCGCGAGCTGGTCTACGCAGCGGCCACCCTGGCCTTGGCGCTGATCACCGTCGCCATCCTGGCGTTTGGCTTGAAACCGCCGGGCTGGGGAGTGCCGGACATCTCTCGACCTGACGACGGAGCCGTGGAGGCGCCCCGAGAGGACGTGCTCAGCGGCAATCCCCTGACCGACGACTCGACTGCTGGCGAGGATGCCGAGCTGCTGGCGGAGGCTCGACGGGCTGCCGGGGGCCGCGGAAGCGCCGCAGCCCTTGCACCTGAACCCGGCTCCGGCAGCGGCTCCGGCACCGGGATCGGCTCCGAGAGCGGGACGGGCGCGGTCGGCGGCACAGGCCCTACCACCGCACGCTCGACCGGCGGCACGGGCTCGACCGGCGGCACCGCGTCGACCGGCGGGGCCGGCTCGACCGGCGGCACGGGCTCGACCGGCGGCACGGGCTCGACCGGCGGCACGGGCTCGACCGGCGGAGAAACTGGCGGTCCAGGAGTCCCAGGGCCGGCCGCACCGGTGCCACCACCAGTTACCCCGCCTCTCGCGACGCCGGCACCCACGCCACCGCCTCCGTCTCCCACTCCGCCCCTGATCGGCGTGGATACCGACGGGGATGGCGTTCCAGATTTGGCAGTCGGTCTCGGGCCGGACAACTGCCCGACATTGGTCAACCCAGGACAAGAGGACGCCGACGGGGATGGCTTGGGCGACGCCTGCGACCTGGACGACGACAACGACGGTCTGCCCGACATCGTCGACGGCACGCCACGATAGAGGCGTGGTTGCCTGTACGGTCTATCCGACACCCTCCTTGACCAGCCAGCCCGGCTCCGGCACCCCGAACTTCGAGACGAGGTAGTCGCGCGAGGCTTCCACTGCCTTCCGCGGCCCGGCGAGATCGGCCTTCAGCTTGAAGTCCTCCTTGACCACCCGGCCGTCGACCACGACGGTCTTCACGTTCGAGATGTCGGCTGCACAGACGACGGCGCCGACGGGGTCGATAATCGGCGCGACGTTCACCGCCGACCCGTCGATGATCACGATGTCGGCCTTCTTGCCCGGCGTGATCGAGCCCGTCCGGTCGTCGACGCCGGCCACCATGGCGCCCTCGATCGTTGCCCAGCGAAGGACTTGGCGCGAGTCGACGAGATCGGGGGTGGTCGTGTTGCCGACGAGGTCCTCGTCCCAGGCCGCCTGGTGTCGGCGGGCGCGCTCCGACGCGAAGATGGCATGCATCTGGGTGAACTGGTCGGCCGAGGCGGTGGTGGCCACGTCCGACGATAGCCCGACCGGGATGCCCAGCTTCGACGCCGTGGCCGCGGAACCTTCATCTAGGGGCTGGCGGCCGCGCGAGCCGGCATCGGCCGGCCTGGACTGCGCGCGGTGAGGTCGCGGCAGGTGTCGCCGTCGTCTCGATCCACAAATGATCTGGATGAGCAGCTCGTTCTCGGCGACCGTTTGCACTGAGGATCAGCGCCCGGTGGTCAGTACGGCCACCAGCGCCAATGCAGCGGGCAGCGCCTGCACGAGCAGGATCCGGCGCGACACGGTCGCTGCGCCGATTGCCCGGCGACGATCACGCAGACCCACGAAAAAGAGCTTGAAATGGAACGCGGTCGGTGGGGGCGCCGTGAGACCGGCAGCCAGTCCCGCGGAAAGAATCCGTTGTACAGACCCTGGTTAGCCGCCAGCGACGCGGTCATCCTGGCACGTTCGCGCGTCATCCCGAAGGTACGCATTCCGAGCGGCCTCTGCCACAGCAGCATCTCGACGACGAGGAACCAGACGTGGAGGGCGGCACGAATGCCACCAGGACTCCGGCGACGGCCTCGCACCATGTTCGGAAACGGTTGGTGAACGGATGGGTTCCTCGCGCCGCGAGGCGACTTGGGCAACGTATGCTCGTCGAATGCACATGCCGCACATTCCGCCGCCGATCGCCGACGCGGCCGATGCCGGTCGCCACCGGCGAGTGCTCGTCATCGACGATGAACCAATGGTTCGCGACGTCGTGTCTCGCTATCTCGAACGCGACGGCTACCGCGTCGATGCTGCCGCCGATGGCGAAGGGGCGCGGCAGCTCCTGGAGCTCGGCCCTGACCTCGTGATCCTTGATCTCATGTTGCCAGGGATGGACGGATTGGCATTTCTACGTGACCTTCGGCGCAGGAGCGAGGTTCCGGTCATCATACTTACGGCCAGAACCGATGAGACCGATCGGGTCGTTGGGCTCGAGGTGGGCGCGGACGACTACGTCGTGAAGCCGTTCTCTCCGCGAGAGCTCGTCGCTCGGGTTCGCTCCGTCCTCCGCCGTGTCCGCCCGACATCGGGCGATAACCGGCTCGAATATGGCAGCCTATCGGTCGATGCCCGAGCCAGGACGGTCACGGTGAACGGGCAGCCGGTCACATTTCGCGCCCGCGAATTCGATCT
>Ga0136613_10000200_pt1 | contig 25170 bp, 29 predicted proteins | sample AntDrymUQ2722106_2_FD_106649 | JGI IMG/M metagenome (GOLD analysis project Ga0136613, IMG submission 106649) | Polar desert sand microbial communities from Dry Valleys, Antarctica - metaG UQ272 (21.06) | ecosystem: Environmental > Terrestrial > Soil > Desert | place: Antarctica: Dry Valley... | reverse complement strand
CGTTCAGGGAATCAGCCCGAGGCCGCGTCCCCCCGGCGAGCTTCTGGACGCCGGGCGAGCTGCTCGCCTGGGTCGCCGCCGTCATCTTCACCCTGAGCGCGTTCATGGGCTGGTACTCGGGGATGATCGAGGGCCTCAACCTGTCCGCAACCGGGTGGCAGACGGGCCTCCTCGGCAAGTTCGTCTTCTTCGTCGGCCTGGCCGTCCTGCTCGTGCTCATCCTGCGCGCGACGGGAGTCGAGCTTCCGGAGCAGGTGCCGGTCGGAATCGTGATCGCCGGGCTGGGCGCCCTCGGGACGATCTTCGTCCTCGTGCGACTCCTCGAGATCCCCGACGACTACACCGAGCTCGGGCGCTCGATCGGGATCTGGATCAGCCTGATGGCGGCACTCCTCCTGATCGTCGCAGGCCTCCTGAAGGCGTCAGAAGAGCTCTAGGAGGGCTTGGCGAAACGCAGCTGTGCCGCCGGGCGCACGCCCGATGAGCGCCGCGTACGCAAGCGCGACCGCGGTTCCGAGCACGGCGCCGCCGAGCACGTCCAGGGGGTAGTGAACGCCGACGTAGACGCGGGAGAACGCGATCGCGAGGGCGAGGGTGAGGAGCGCCGGGACCGCGCGCCGGATGAGCAGGGCGAGCAGGACGGCACCCGCGAAGCTCGTCGCAGCGTGGCCGGAGGGGAACGAGCTGCCGAGCGTCCCGCCGAGGAGCGGATCGGCCTCGGGGACGACTTCCGAGGGCCGGGGCCGGTCGACGAGTGCCTTGAGCGCCGTCGCGAGGAGGTCGCTCGTCCAGACGCAGAGGGCGGTGAGCGCCGTCGTCAGGACGAGCGGCCGCGCCGCCCAGAGCGCGAGAAGCGGCGCGAGGGCGATCCAGACGAGCCCTGCATAGCCGACGGCCGTGAGCGCGACGAACAGCGGGTCGAGGGGGCCCGCGCGATGCTCGACGACCCAGACGAAGAGATCCCTGTCGATGCCGGTCGTCGGCCTTACGAGCGAAGGAGCTGCTTCGTCGAGGCGAGCAGCTGCTCGGGGTCGAACGGCTTGCCGATGAACGCCTCCGCGCCGCGCTCCTTCGCCTCCGCGACGTCGGAGTCGTCGACCTTGCCGCTGAACATGATCACCGGGATCGCGCCCACCCCGTGCCGTTCCTGCACCCGCTGCAGCATCTCCCAGCCGTTCATCCCAGGCATCATCACGTCGAGGAGGATGAGATCGGGTGGCTCGTCCTCGAGCGCGGCGAGCCCGTCCTCGGCGCTCTCGGCCTCGCGGACGAGATACCCGTCGATCTCGAGGTTGGCGCGAAGGTACTCCCGCAGGCCCGGGTCGTCGTCGACGATCAGGACGAGCGGCCGCGCAGTGCCGGCGGCGCCGCCTCGCGAGCTTCCGAGAAACGAGTCGAGGTCGCCCTGGCGAAAGCGTCGGTGGCCGCCCGGCGTGTAGAAGGCGGGAAGGCGGCCGCTGTCCGACCACTTGCGGATCGTGCTCTGGGCCATACCGAGGTAGCGCGCCGCCTGGCCGAGCGTCAGCCAGTCGGCCGTCGCCGGGAGCGCATTCTCATTGTTCGGGCGTTGTGAATCCGGCGACAAGTTCGACCCTCCGAAGGTAGAGGAAGCTAAGTCTTCTTACGGTCTCCTTCCTCATTCGCCCGAAGTCGTAACCGTCACCGTGCGCGTCACGGCCGGAAGCGTCCCCGGGTCGATCGTCCGGACCTGCGTCACCGAGCCGCCCGGTCGCGGTGCCTCCTCGAGCGCGCGGCCGAACGCGATCCCGATGAAGAGGATGACCGCAGCCAGGGCGATGCCTCCGCCAATCGCCAGGAAACGGCGCCTGCGCGCACGGCGCGCCTCGAGGCGCGCGCGGCCGCTCCGCTCGAGTCGCGCCGGCTGAAACCCGTGGCCGTCACCCACGTTCACGGGCGGTAGTCTGCCGCGCCGCGCGCGTAGCGCCCGAAGGCAGCGTCCTGGACGAGGGTCGTGTCGCGCACCCCGGCCGGTGCCTTGGGACGCACCTCGCGGACGACGATGTCGCGGACCCATTCCTCGGCTCCGACGTAGGCGTCGGCGAGCTGGGCAAGGGTGAACGTCTGGCCCACGCGGCGGCGAAGCTCGTCCATCACCTCGTCTACGAGGTTCGTGAGCTCGAGGTAGCGCCGGCCCTGGCGCGAGGTCGCGTCCACCCGCCGGACGCCCTCGTCCCACTGAAGCCGCGCGCTGTCGAGGATCATGCGCCCCCGGCCCGCGCGCAGCGACCGTCGGGGCACCAGGTCTCCCCCGCCTCGGCGACGATCCGCTCGCCGAGGTCGTAGCCGGGCCGCGCCAGCGCGAAGGCGGCGTGCGCGTGCAGGCACTTGATCGCACCCGGTGTGCGCGTCCCGCCGATCCCGACATCGAGCTCGGGGCGCAGGCGGCGCTGCTCGGCGTCGGCGTCCGCGAGGCTCACCCCGAGTGCCTCGTCGGCGGCCGCCGCCCGGGCCCAGCGCGCCACCCCTCCGCCGGCCTCCACTCGGGAGATCCCGGCGACGAGCCAAGGACAGGTCAGGTAGAAGGTGGTCGGGAACGGACGGCCATCGTCTGTGTATGGCGCCTGCTCCGTGACGGCCGGAAAGCCGTACGCACAGCGGCGAGCCACGCTCCGAAACGGGCGCGCGGGCCTGCCGAGCTGCCAGGAAACGACCCCTCGATCGTCCACCGGATCATCGTAGCCTTCTGCTTTCGCGGCTAACCGCGACCGCTCACGATGTAGAGCCTCTCGCCCGGGCGGACGAGGCCGAGCTTGCGCGCCTGGCGCACGACGAACTCGTCCGTGCGGGCGACGGCGAGCCGCACCGAGAGCGTGCGCTGCTCGCGCTCGAGCGCCCGCACCTCGGCCTCGCGCTGCGAGACGTCGGCCTGCGCGTCGCGGTAGGCGCGAAGGGGCTGCACATATGCGAACGCGATCCCGGCCAGCACGAGCAAGGCGAGCCAGCGGAGGGCGAGAGAGGAGCGGGACGGTTTGCGGCGACGGCGGGCCACGGGGCTAACCGTTTTCGACCGGGAGCGGCAAGCTCCTCTACGGTCGGGCCGTGGAGATCAGGCGAGGTCGGAAGGAAGAGGCGGCCGCGCTCGAGGACGTGTTCACCCGTGCAGCACGGGCCGGCTGGTCGACGTTCCTGCCCCGCGCGTGGTTCGACGGGTTCGACGCGTCCCGCGCGAAGCTGCTCGAAGCCCTCACCCGCGAGGACGGCGCGGAGGTGCTCGTCGCTGAGCGTGACGGAACTATCGAGGGCTTCACCGTCATCCGTCCGTCCCAGGATCCGGACGCGGCTCCGGGCGTCGGCGAGCTCCACATGGCCTTCACCGACCCCGGCGTGTGGGGAGCGGGCGTCGGGCGGGCGCTCCTCGAGGCGACCACCGAACTGCTCAGGGCCGCGGGCTTCCGCGAGGCGACGCTCTGGACGGCCGAGGCGAACGAGCGCCCGCGTCGCGTCTACGAAAGCGCCGGCTGGGTGCCCGACGGCGCGACCCGCGAGCGCACGATCCGAGGCGCGACCTGGCCCGAGCTTCGCTATCGCCGCGGGCTGGGCTAAGCCGTTTCGACTTTGATCAGATTGGTAGTGCCGGGCACGTTCACGGCCGTTCCCGCAGTGATCACGATTCGGTCGCCCGGCGAGACGATCCCCGTCTCGCGGGCAGCCTCCATGGAGCGAGCCCAGAGGTGCTCGATGTCGCGGCATTCCTCGATCACGCGCGGCACGATCCCCCACTCGATCGCGAGCTGCCGTGCCGCGTGATACTTGTGTGTGACGGCGATCACGGGCCGCCGCGGGCGGTGCCGCGCGACCGCCGAGGCCGTCCGACCACTGTAGGTCGGGACGAGGATCGCCTTCGCGTCGAGCGCCTCGGCGATGTCACAGGCGGCGTTTGACATCGCGTCGCCCACCGACGAGTACGGCTCGTCGGGATGGATGTCGAGCTCGTGGCGGTAGCCGAGGCTCGGCTCGACGGCGCGGGCGATCCGATCCATCGTCCTCACGCTCTCGATCGGAAACTCGCCGACTGCGGTCTCGCCCGAGAGCATCACGGCGGACGTGCCGTCGAGGATCGCGTTCGCGACGTCGCTCGCCTCGGCTCGCGTCGGCTCGGCGTGGTGGATCATCGACTCGAGCATCTGCGTGGCGGTGATGGCCGGCTTCCCCCGCTCGAGCGCCGCGAGCAGGATCCGCTTCTGCACGAGCGGCACCTCCTCCGGGCCGATCTCGACCCCGAGGTCGCCGCGCGCGACCATGACCGAGTCCGAGAGGCGCATGATCCCGCTCAGGTCGTCGAGCGCCTCGGCTTTCTCGATCTTCGCGATCACCTGCGCGGTCGACCCGGCCTCGTGCAGGAGCTCGCGGAGGTGGCGCACGTCGTTGGCCGAGCGGACGAACGAGAGCGCGACGTAGTCGATCCCCAGGCTGAGCGCGAACTCGAGGTCGGCCCGGTCCTTGTCCGTCACCGAGGGCACCGGAAGCGGGACGCCCGGGACGTTGACGCCCTTGCGCGAGCTGACCGCGCCGCCGACGAGAACCGTCGTCCGCACCCGGCCGCCGTCCACCTCTTCCACCTGTAGGCGCACGAGGCCGTCGTCGATCAGAACCTGGTCTCCGGGGCGGAGCACCTGACTCAGGACGGGAGGGCTGACCGGGAGCTCGCCGTTTCGGGCTCCCTCGCCGATCACGATCACCTCCTCGCCGGTCGCGAGCTCGCGCGGGCCCGGGAGCTCACCGAGGCGCAGCTTGGGGCCCTGCAGATCGGCGATCAGGGCGAGCGGACGGTTGGCCTCGCGCTCGGCCTCGCGGACGAGCCGGGCGTGCTCGGCGTGCTCGGCGTGCTCGCCGTGAGAGAAGTTCAGGCGCGCCGCGTCCATCCCCGCCTCCACGAGCCGACCGATCATCTCGGGCGAGGAGCTTGCGGGGCCGATCGTGCAGACGATCTTGGTGCGGCGGGTGCCGCTGATCACGCCCTCACCGTAGCCAAGCGCACGGTCGCCGCCCCGGCCGCTCGCGCGTGATGCTGAACCCCCGGGGGCCTTCGGCCCCTTGCCCCCATACGGACAGTCTAGGAAGGAAATGCGCGCGGGTGGCGCGCGGGGAGAACCACCTCTCGGGCGGTTTCGAAACGAAAGCTCGCAGGCTTCGGAGACTCAGCGAGAGCCCGCGCGCGGGAAGGCCGACCACCCGGGATAGACCGCCCGGTCGCCGAGCTCCTCCTCGATCCTGAGGAGCTGGTTGTACTTGGCGACGCGGTCGCTCCGTGACGGCGCGCCGGTCTTGATCTGCCCGACCCCTGTCGCGACGGCGAGATCAGCGATCGTGGTGTCCTCCGTTTCCCCGGATCGGTGGGACATGATCGCCGCGAAGCCGGCCGAGCGCGCAAGCTCGATCGCATCGAGCGTCTCCGTGAGGGTGCCGATCTGGTTCACTTTCACGAGGATCGCGTTGCCCGCGCCCTCGTCGATCCCCCGCTGCAGGCGCTCGACGTTCGTGACGTAGAGGTCGTCGCCGACGAGCTGCGCGCGGTCGCCGAGCCGCTCGGTGAGCGTCGTCCACGCAACCCACTCGTCCTCGGCGAGCCCGTCCTCGATCGAGACGATCGGGTAGTTCGAGACCAGCTCGCCCCAGAACTCGGTCATCTCCTCGCTCGACAGCTCGCGGCCCTCTCCGTCCAGGCGGTAGCGGCCGTCGCGCCAGAGCTCCGTCGTCGCGGGGTCGAGCGCGATCGCGACCCGCTCGGAATGGCCCGCGCGCCCCGCCGCCTCGAGGATCGCCTGGATCGCCGTCTCGCTGTCCGGCAGGTCGGGCGCGAAGCCGCCCTCGTCGCCGACGGCGGTCGCGAGGCCCCGCTCGTCCAGCAGTCCTTTCAAGCTGTGGAAGACCTCGGCGCCGATCCGAAGCGCCTCGGCGAACGTCTCCGCGCCGGCGGGCACGACCATGAACTCCTGCAGGTCGAGCGAGTTGTCCGCGTGCGCCCCGCCGTTCACGACGTTCATGAGCGGGACGGGAAGCGTCACCGCCTCCTCGCCGCCGAGCCAGCGATAGAGCGGGACCCCCGCGTCGGCCGCGGCCGCGCGTGCGCCCGCGAGCGAGCAGCCGAGGATCGCGTTCGCCCCGAGCCGGCTCTTGTTCGGCGTGCCGTCGAGCTCGATCAGAACGCCGTCGAGCGCGCGCTGGTCTGCCGGGTCGAGCCCGGCCAGGGCCGCTGCGATCTCCCCGTTCACGTTCGCCACCGCCTTGCCGACACCCTTGCCGCCCCACTCGGTGCCGCCGTCGCGAAGCTCGACCGCCTCGAACTGGCCTGTCGAGGCGCCCGAGGGAACCGCCGCGCGACCGAAGGCCCCCGACTCGAGCGCGACCTCCACCTCGACCGTGGGGTTCCCCCGGGAGTCGAGGATCTGCCGACCGTGCACCGTCTGAATCGCGCTCATCGCGGGCCTGCCTCCTTCGCCAGGTCGAAGAACCGATCTTGCTCCGCCAGTGGCAGCTCTGCAAAGCGAAGCCCGTCGGCTGAGGCGAGCTGCTCGGCGCCTTCGACCCGCTCGCGGAAGCGCGCCGAGGCGCTCCGAAGCGCGAGCTCTGGGTCGACGTTCAGCCGCCGCGCGACATTGACGCACGCGAAGAGGACGTCCCCGACCTCGTCGGCGTGCCGCGTGGCCGGCTCGGTCTCGGGCGGCGGGTCGGCCGCGGGCAACTCGGCCCGAAGCTCCTCGACCTCGTCCGCGAGGTCGGCGAAGGCGCTCGCGGCGTCCGGGTACTCGAACCCGACGCTAGCGGCCCGTCGCTGCACCTTCTTCGCGTGGACGAGCGCGGGCAGCGACTCGGGCACGTGGTGGAACACGCCCTCGCGTCCTTCCTGCTCCGTCTTGAGCTCCTCCCAGCGCTCTTTGACCGCCCCGGCCGACGCCGCCTCGGTCTCGGCGAAGACGTGCGGATGGCGGCGGACGAGCTTCTCGCGAATCGCCCGCGCGACGGCGGCGAGGTCGCCCGCGCCTCGCTCCTCGAGGAGGAGGGCCAGGAAGACCGTCTGGAAGAGGAGGTCGCCGAGCTCGTCCAGGAGCTTCTCGTCGTCGCCCGCGAGCGCGGCGTCAGCGACCTCGTAGGCCTCCTCGACAGTGTGCGGGACGATCGTGAGCGCGCTCTGCGCGCGGTCCCAGGGGCAGTCGCGGCGAAGGCGCTCGGCGAGCTCTTGCAGGTCGACGAGCTCGCGTGCGAGCTCGTCGGACGCCGGCAGCGCTACTCCTCGGAGGTGACCGACGGGGTCGTCTCGGTGCCCGTCCCCGTCTCGGTCTTGGGCGGCTCGAAGCCCGCGGCGTAGACCGTCTCGCCCTCGTACTTCTTCTCGATCGACTTCAGCCACTCCTGGAGCGAGTCGTTCTTCTTCTGCGTCCGGAGCTGTTCCTTGATCGACTTCTCGACGTCGGCAATCGGGGTCGCCTTCGACTCCTTGGTGTCGCCGAGCGCCTTGATGATGTGCCAGCCGAACTGGGTCTTCACCGGGGCGGAGACCTCGCCGGTCTCCAGCTCGAAGGCGATCTTGTCGAAGGCCGGAACCGTGCTTCCCTTGGTGACTGGGATCTTGCCGCCCTTCTTCGCGGAGGACTTGTCCGTCGAGTTCGCCTTTGCCAGGGCCGCGAAGTCGGCGCCGCCCTCGATCTCGGCGCGCAGCTCGTCCGCCTTAGCCTTGGTCTTCACGATGATGTGGGCGACCGAGCGGCTCGCGGGCGTCGAGAACTGCTGCTTGTTCTTCTCGTAGTAGTCCGTGACCTCCTTGTCGGAGATCGCGATGTCTTCGGTCACCTTCTCGTAGAGCCGCTCCTGGAGGATCCGGTCGTACAGTTCGGCGAGCGCCTGCTCTTCCGTCAGGCCCTCGCGCTTGAGCGCCTCCTTGAACTTCTCGTCGCTCCCCTCGAAGGAGTCCTTCTTGATCTTCGCGAGCTCCTTCTCCGCGTCCTCGTCCGAGACCTCGACGCCGAGCTCCTCGGCCTCGGAGCGGAACTGATAGCGCTGGACGAGGAAGGAGACCGCGCGTGTCCTCAGATCTTGGTACTCGGGCGTCCCGTTCTTCGGGAAATCGCGCTTCTGCGCCTTGTAGCTCTGCTCGGCGCGCTTCATGAGCGCGTCGAACTCGGAACGCGGAACCTCCGTGTCGCCGAGGAGCGCGATCGCGTCGGCGGGCACGTCGGCAGCCGTGCGCTTCTCGTCCCCTCCACAGGCGGCGAGGCCAAGCACGAGCGCGCAGAGCGCGAGCAGCGAGAGAATCTTCGAAGTGGTCAGACCCATAAAAAGTGGCCCCCTATGCGGCGAGCCGTAGGCCGAGGATAGCATCGACCAGCTCGAGCGCCGGACGGAACCCGTCGACCCTCCTGGTGACCTCGCGCTTCGCCCCCGAGTAGACAGCCGTGTCTGACACGCGGCGCAGCTCGCGGAGCTCTTCAGAGCCCAGGACGAGCGGGCCAACGGTCGCTTTCCCGCCACGGAAGACGAGAAAGTCGGCGCCGAGCCGTGCAAGCTTCAGCTTCGCCTCCTGGATCGCGAAGAGGTTTTCGACGGGCTCGGGAACGGGGCCGTAGCGGTCTTGGAGCGCGGCGTGGAGCTCCCGCAGGTCGTCCTCTGTCTCGGCGAGCGCGAGCCGCCGGTGCAGGTCGATCTTCTGGGCCTCCGCCTCGATGTAGGCGGCCGGCACGTAGGCGTCCACCTGAGCCTCGACGCGCACCGGGCGCGCGATCGGCCGGCGCGCGCCCGAGAGCTCCGCGACCGCCTCGCCGAGGAGCTCGAGATAGAGCTCGAAGCCGATCGCCGCCACGTGGCCCGACTGCTCCGAGCCGAGGAGGTCGCCCGCCCCGCGGATCTCGAGGTCGCGCATCGCGATCGAGAACCCGGCCCCGAGCTCCGTGTGGTCGGCGAGCGCTGCGAGCCGGGCGCGCGCCTCGGCCGTCAGCTCCTGGCCGTCCGGGTAGAAGAGGTAGGCGTGCGCGGTCACGTCGCTTCGGCCCACGCGCCCGCGGATCTGGTAGAGCTGGGAGAGGCCGAGCACGTCCGCCCGCTCCACGATCAGCGTGTTCGCCTGCGGGATGTCGAGGCCCGACTCGATGATCGTCGTCGAGACCAGGACGTCTGCGTCGCCCGCGAGGAAGGACAGCATGTGGTTCTCGAGCTCGCGCTCGGGGAGCTGCCCGTGCGCGACGAGGAAGCGAAGCTCGGGGCAGAGCTGCTGGAGCGCGCTCGCCCGCTCCTCGATCGACTCGACGCGGTTGTGCAGGAAGAACGACTGGCCCTCGCGCTCGTGCTCTCTCATGAGCGCCTGGCGGACGAGGTCGTCGTCGTACTCGCCCACGTGGGTCCGGATCGGCCTGCGGCCCTGCGGCGGCGTCTCGATCACGCTGATGTCCCGCAGGCCCGAGAGCGACATGTGGAGCGTGCGCGGGATCGGCGTCGCCGTCAGCGCGAGCACGTCCACCTCGAGGCGAAGCTGGCGCAGGAGCTCCTTCTGCGCCACGCCGAAGCGCTGCTCCTCGTCCAGGACGACGAGCCCGAGGTCGCGCGCCGTGACGTCGCGTGAGAGGACGCGGTGGGTGCCGATGAGAACGTCCACCTTCCCTGCGGCGTAGTCGGCGAGGATCCGCTTGACGTCCACAGGCTTGCGGAAGCGTGAGATCATCTCGACGTTCACGGGGAAGTCGCGCAGGCGGTCGCGCAGGGTGTTCCAGTGCTGCTGGGCGAGGATGGTCGTCGGTGCGAGAAAGAGGGTCTGCTTGCCGGCCACGGTGACGGCGAAGGCCGCGCGCACCGCGACCTCGGTCTTGCCGAAGCCGACGTCCCCGCAGACGAGCCGGTCCATCGGCCGCGGCGACTCGAGATCTTCCTTGACCGCCTCGATCGCGCGCTGCTGGTCGGGGGTCTCGACGTAGGGGAAGCTCGCCTCGAGCTGCTCGAGCAGGTCGCTCTCGACCTCGTAGGCGACCCCGGGCGACGTCTGGCGCTGCGCGTAGAGCGCGATCAGCTCTCCGGCGAGCTCATGGGCGCCCGCCCGCGCGCGGGTCTTGATGAGCTGCCACGCCTTCCCGCCGAGCTTCGAGAGCGCGGGTGCGTGCCCGTCAGCCCCGACGTAGCGCGAGACCTTGCCGATCTGCTCGTGCGGGACGTAGAGCCGGTCGTCCCCCTTGAAGCCGAGGAAGAGGTAGTCGCGCGTGACCCCGGCGACGGTCTTCGTCTCGAAGCCGAGGAGCTTCCCGATCCCGTGGTCCTCGTGCACGACGTAGTCGCCCGTTCGCAGCTCGGAGAAGCTCTGGAGCGCGCGGCCGAGCCGCGCGTCCGCGCGCGGCGGCCGCTTGCGGAAGACCTGCGTGTCCGGGAGGAGCGCGATTCCGAGCTCGCGCGAGACGAGGCCGCGCCGCGCAGGCGAGACCGCGAAGCGAAGCGCGGGCTCGCGCGGGAGCGCGTCGCCGGGCTCTAGGAGCTCCGCCTCGACCTTGCGGAGCATCGTCTCGGTGCGCTGCGCCTCGCCGCGGTGCGCGAAGGTGACGACGACGCGGTTTCCCGACCGGACGAACCCGCCGAGCTCGCGCTCGGCCTCGGCGATACCGCGGGCGGCGAAGGCGGGACGCTGCGCCTCGAAGACGTGCCGCTGGCCCGAGGGCAGCTGGTCGAGCTCGACGACGCCGCTCAGCGAGAGCTCTTCCCCGAGCTCCTCGCGCCAGAGCTCGCGCACGTCCTCGGCCTGCCAGACGAGGTCGGGCTTTGGCAGGGCGCGGACGAGATCGCCGGGGGGCTGCGGCGGGCCCTCGTCGTCGAGCTCGAGCTCGACCAGGTCGACCCGCCGCTCGGCCGCCGGGTGGACGACGGCCTCCTCGAGCGGATGGAGGGCTCGCTGCGTGAAGGCCGAGAAGGCGCGGATCGACTCGATCTCGTCACCGAAGAACTCGATTCGCACGGGCTCGCGGCCGGTGGCCGGGAAGACGTCGACGATCCCGCCGCGGACGGCCATCCGGCCGCGCTCCTCGGCGCGCTCGACGCGTTCGTACCCTGCGAGGGCGAGCTCCTCGACCAGGCCTTCGACCCCGGGCTCGTCGCCAACGCGGATCCTGATCGCCTCGGGCCGAGCATGGACGGGCGGGAGCCCCTCCGCGTAGCCGAGGCCTGACGCACAGACGAGGCCGCCGGCCGCCAGCACCTCGAGGGCGCGGGCGCGCTCGCCGACCAGGTGCGCCGGCGGCTCGAGCCCGCTCTCCCAGCGGACGCCGCGCGAGGCGAAGAGGCCGACGTGCTCCTCGCCCAGGAACCAGCCGGCGGCCTCGGCGGCGTCGCGCGCGTCCGCGTCGTCGGCGATCAGGCAGACGAGCGGTCCCTCGCGGGCGAGCCAGATTGCGGCCAGGAAGAGCGGGAAGAGCGGCTCGGAGACCCGCGCCCGGGCCGGGTCGTCCACGAACGCGCGCAGGCGTGGGCTCTCCGCGAGCTCGTCGGCCAGGGTGCGGAGGACGGGAGCGGTCGACTCGACGGTGCTTCGGTCCACGACAAGAGGCGGAATGTGACGTTCCGCCGGTCGGAAAAGCGTATCCGCGCCTCGTACACTCGCGATGTGACAGGGGAGCTCGTGTTCATCGGGCGGCGGCCAACGTTGGTCGCCTCGTTCGCGGGCCCCGGCGCCGCCGCGCGCTTCGCCGAGTGGCGGACCGCGAACGGCGAGGTGCTCGCCGGGATCCCGCCCGAGGCGCTCCGAGTGGAATACGGACGCGCCGGCGCTGAGAGGCTGATCCGGGTCCGGGTCGAAGAGAGCGTTCTCCCACCCGGCCTCGAGGGGCCGGACGAGGCAGGCGCGGCCGACGGCCTGCCGCCACGAACCCCTGCTGCTTAGCGAGTCTGCAAAGACCGCGCGAGGGCCAGGGCGAAGTGCCGCAGCCGCTCGGAATGGCCGAACTCACTCTTCCACTCGGCGGTCGACCCTGACGAGCTGTCGGTGTCCTCGAGCCGCATGAGGGTCTGGAGGCGCGCCTGCTCCGCGTCCGCGAGGAACTCCACGGACTCGTCGACGCTGCCGCTCCGCTTGCCCCCGAGGCGCCCTTCGAGGAGCGTCAGTACCTCGAGCGCGAGCCGATCGTCGTACTCGACAAGCTGCCGTGCGAGCTCGTCGGCCGCGCCCATAGCCCGAGAATAGCCCTACGGCCGTTCGTTGAAGCGCGCCTGCGCCTGGTCGAGGCCCTCCCGGACGACGGCCTCGACCGCGTCCGCGGCGCGCGCGACGAGCGCCTCGACGTCGACCCCGGGCTCGAAGGACGAGAGAACGAAGTCGGCGACGGGGCGCAGGTCGCCGCGCTCGGGACGACCGACGCCGACTCGCAGGCGCGCGAACTCGGGCGTCCCGATCTGGCTCGCGACCGACCGGAGGCCGTTGTGCCCCGCGAGACCGCCGCCGAGCCGGACCTGCAGGCGCCCGGCGTCGAGGTCGACCTCGTCGTGGACGACCAGGAGGTCGGCCGGATCGACCTTGAAGAAGCGAAGCGCCGGCGAGACCGAGCGGCCGGAGTCGTTCATGAACGTCTGCGGCTTCAGGAGCGCGATCCGCGCACCGTCGAGCCGTAGCTCGGCGAGGTCACCCGAGAACTTGGAGCGGAAGGAGCCGTCGTTGCGCCGCGCGAGCTCGTCGGCCACCATCCAGCCGACGTTGTGGCGCGTGGTGGCGTACTGGCGGCCGGGGTTCCCGAGCCCCGCCACGAGCAGATCGAGCGTCGAGGCCGATTCGCCTCGACGGAAGAGCCGCACGGGCTAGCCCTCGTTTGAGCCCTGGTCGCCGGCCGCGTCCGAGCCCGGCTCGCCGCCCTCGGCCCCGCCCTCGGGCTCCTCGCCCTCGGGCAGCTCCTCGCCCTCGACGGCTTCCTCGCCATCGGCGGGGACCGTCTCCGGCTCCTCCTCGACGCGCGGCTGGCTGACGGCGGCGATCACGTTCTCGGGGTCATCGAGCAGCGTGACGCCCTCGGGAGCCCGGAGGTCTGAGACGCGGGCACTGTCTCCGATCTCGAGCGCGGAGATGTCGAGCTCGATCCGCTCGGGGACCTCCATGGGGAGCGCCTCGACGTTCACCTCGCGCCCGACCTGGGTCAGGACGCCGCCTTCCTTCACGCCGGTGGACTCGCCGACGAGCTCGACGACCACCGCGGCCTGGATCGGCCGGTCGAGACGCACCTCGTGCAGGTCGATGTGCGTGAGCCGTCCGCGGGTCGGATGCACCTGGTAGTCCTTGAGCACGGCGTGGCGGATCTTCCGGTCGCCGTCCCCCAGCACCACGTCGAGGATGGCGTGCATGCCGTGGTCGCCGGTCAGCGCGCGGCGGAGCTCGCGCTCGGCGACGGCGAAGGAGTGAGCCTCGCCGCCGTTCCCGTAGATGACCCCCGGGACGAAGCCGCCTGCGCGCAGCCGTCGGGTCTCGGCACTGCCGAGCCCCTCGCGGGACTGCACATCGAGCTTGATCCGCTCACCGGCCACGACGGGCCAGTGTAGCCAGGCTTATCCTCCGAAGAACAGGTGGCGAAGCGCGAGGCCGACGGGGAGCCAGGCCGCGAGCGCCCCGAAGAGCGAGGTGAAAAACGCCGTCCCGAGGACGTACGCGTGGGTATTCGGATCCATGGTGCCTCCGCAGTAGCCGCTTTTGCGGGCAGCGACGCCTTGCCGCCCACACTCACTATGGGCGCTCCCGCGCGAAGTGCAACCGCTCGCACGAGGGATAGCTCCGAGCGGGCCGCGGGACGATGTTCCGTGCGAGGGCCGCACCTCGTTATGCCGCGAACTGCCGACACGAGCACGAAGAAGGCGCAGACTCCCCCCGCGGAAGTCGCTGCGGCAGCGAGCGCGCCCGAGCCTCCGGTCGTTCGCCTCGAGATCTACGCGGCCCCGGCCCCGGCCAAGCGCCCTGCGCGGCGCCGGGCTCGCAAGCCGGCCGCGCCGAAAGCACCGAACCCGGCGCCGAGCGCTGAGCACGAAGCGCGCGTGGCCGAGCTCGTCAAGCGCGAGCAGGCCGTCGAGGAGCGGGAATGGACCTTGAGCGAGCAGCGTGAGTGGCTGCGCGCCTCCGAGGAAGCCGTACTCGCACGTGAGCGCGAGACCGCGGAGCGTGAGAAGGCGTTCGAGGCGCGCACGGCGGAGTTCGAGGAGCGCGAGCGCTCCCTGGCGGCCCGAGAGGCGAACGCGACGGATCTCGCCATCCGTGAGCAGGCGCTCGCGTCGCGCGAGCGAGAGCTCGCCGCCCATGAGTCGGACACGACGGACTTGGCCATGCGTGAGCAGGCGCTCGCGTCGCGCGAGCGCGAGCTCGCCGAGCGCGCCCTTGCACGCGCCGCGGACCCGGCCGTCGCCGGCGAGCGCCTCGACCTCGAACGGCGCCAGAAGCAGGTGGCCGAGCTCGAGGAGTCCGTGAAGGAACGGGCGCGAGATTTGGACGAGCGGGAGGCCGAGGTCGAGCTCGAGCGAGTGAGCCTCGAGGCCAACCTGGAGTATCGCGAGGACAAGCTCGAGGCCCGCGAGCGCGAGCTCGACGAGCTCGAGCGCCGGCTCGGCGACAAGGAGAGCGAGCTCGTCGCCTACGTGGCCCAGGTGCAGGGCCAGCTCGGCCGCCGAGAAGCGGCCGCCTCGAACGCCGCCTAGTCCGCCCTCGCCTTCACCCTGACCGCTCAGACCCGGGAGCGTCCCGCCGGGCCCTGAGAGGCTTGTGTTGCATCACACCCAGACAGGCCCACGCACGGCAGCGGCCCCTCAGCCCGAAGTGATGCAACACAAGGGTGGTTCGCGCGTGGGCCCTAGCGGGGGCTCTCGCCGTACAACCAGCCGTCCGCCGACGGATCGTCGCGCTCCTCGCGCCACGAGCGCCAGTAGACGCCGGCCCCGATGAGCGGCGCGCCCGGGAAGACCATCAGGACGAGCAGGGTGATCCAGAGGGTCGAGTCCTGCCCCGCCGCCGCGAAACCGATGAGGACAGGGACGACCGCGAGGCCGAGCGCCTCCCAGCGGCCGACCGCGAAGCCGGCGCCCACGTGGATGGCGCCGGCCGCGATCAAGAGGCCGAAGACGAGGAGCGGCGGGATCTCACGGTCGGTCGAGGCGAAGCCGAAAACCCAAGCCGCCATGCAGACGATGTAGATCGTGGGAGCGGTGCGGGTGTCGAGTCGTTCCATGCGCGTCGTTCCGTTCCGGCGCGCCGCCCCGCCTCGTTGCTCTTCAACAGCTATCGACCGGCACCCGCCCGTCGCGTACCGCCAGATTGAGGGAGTCCTCCCTCGAAGCTAGACGCGTCCGCGCCCGCCGATGCGCCCGCGGCCGAGGAAAGCGAGGACGAGAATCACGATCACGACGATGATGAGGATTGTCACCAAGCTCATTCGATCTCCTTTTCGGTCGAAAGGTGAGACGTACCCGCAGCCAACGATGTGAATCCTGCTCGGGCTAGAAGAGCTGGTTCTCGCCGGCGAAGATCGCCGAGACCGACTCGCCCGAGAAGACGTTCTGAATGGTGTCCGCCAGGAGGCCCGCGACCGTGAGGACGCGCAGCTTCTCGGGTCGCGTGACCGGGTCGTGGGCGACCGAGTCCGTGACCGCGATCTCCTCGAGCTCGCTCGCGACGAGCCGCTCGAGCGCCTTCTGCGGGAAGAGCCCGTGCGTCGCGCACGCGTAGACCTCGGTCGCGCCGTTCGCCTTGAGGGCGTTCGCGGCCGCGATCAGCGTCCCGCCCGTGACGATGATGTCGTCGCTCAGGATCGCGACCTTGCCCTCGACCGCGCCGACGACCGCCGTCACGGAGGCGGCATCGTGCTCGGGCCGCACCTTGTTCATGAGGGCGATCGGCCCGGCCTCGAGCATCTCGGCGAACTTCGTTGCCATCTTCGCGCGGCCCGGGTCCGGGGAGACGACGATGACGCCCTCGCCGGCCAGGCCGCGGTCGCGGTAGTATTTGGCGAAGAGCGGCAGCGCGGTCATGTGGTCGACCGGGATCGTGAAGAACCCCTGGATCTGGCCCGCGTGGAGGTCCATCGTGAGGACGCGGTCGACCCCGGCCGTCTCGAGGCAGGCGGCGACGAGCTGCGCGGTGATCGGCTCGCGCGGCGCTGACTTCTTGTCCTGCCGTGAGTAGGGGTACCAGGGCATCACGGCCGTGATCCGGTTCGCCGAGGCGAGCTTCGCCGCGTTGATCATGATCAGGAGCTCCATGAGCCCGTCGTTCGATGCGGGGCCGGCGCAGGACTGGATGATGAACACGTCGGCGCCCCGGATCGACTCGCCGAAGCGGCAGTAGACCTCGCCGTTCGCGAACGTCTTCAGGTGCACGTCGCCGAGCTCGATCGTCAGCTTCTCGGCAATCCGCTCCGCGAGGTCGACGTTCGAGCGGCCCGAGAAGAGCATGAGCCTGCCCTCGGGACCGCGCTGCAGCCAGTGCTCGCGCTCGGGGCCTCCGACGGACTCGACGGTCTCGAGTCCGGGCAGTGTCACGAGCTCAGTCGTTCCGCTCTCCGTCAACGTAGTTCTCCTTGACGACCTGTCGGGCTCGCGCGACGGCGAGCGCTCCTGGTGGGACGTCCTCCGTAATTGTCGAACCAGCCGCGATCCAAGCGTCGTCACCGATCTCCACAGGTGCAACGAAGACATTGTCGCTACCGGTATGGACGTTGCGACCGATCACGGTTCGCTGCTTGCCCGAGTGCCGCTCCGGCCGGTAGTTCGCGGTGATGGCGCCCGCGCCGATGTTCGTATCCTCGCCGATTTCCGCATCACCGATGTAGGAGAGGTGCGGGACCTTCGTCCGCTCGCCGATCCTCGAGTTCTTGACCTCGACGAAGGCACCCACCTTGGAGTCTGCCGCGAGCGACGCCCCGGGGCGCAGGTAGGCGAACGGACCGACGGTCGCCCGGGCGCCGATCTCGGCGTCGTCGGCGACCACATGGGGACCGACTTCGGCGCCGGCGGCCACGCGGGTGCGCCCCCGGAGGGTCGTGTACGGGTGGAGGACGGCGTCCGGCTCGAGCTCGACGGTCGCATCGACCCAGGTCGTCGCCGGGTCGGCGATCGTGACTCCGGCCTTCATGTGCGCGCCGAGGATGCGCCTGCGCAGGACAGAAGCCGCGTGCGCTAGGTCGGCGCGGTCGTTCACGCCGTGAACGGCATCGACGTCCGTCGTGGTGGCGACGGCGACCGTCCGGCCGGCCTCGACCAGGTGGCCGATCGTGTCCGTCAGGTAGAGCTCGCCCTGGTCGTTGTCGGTGTCGAGCCGGTCGAGCGCCCACCAGAGATCGGCTGCCGAGAACGCGTAGAAGGAGGCGTTGAGCTCGCGGATGGCCCGCTCCTCCGGGCTCGCGTCGCGCTCCTCGACGATCCGCCGGACCGCGCCCGTCTCGTCACGGACGATCCGCCCGTACGCGAGCGGCCGGTCGGTCTCGACCGCGAGCATGGTCACGGCGGCGTCGTTACGGCGCTGCTCCTCGACAACGGCGAGGAGGAGCTCGGTCGTGACGAGCGGGGAATCACCGGGCACGACGAGCACGTCCCCTTCGAACCCTTCAAGCGCGCCCCGGGCGGCGGCAACGGCGTCGCCGGTGCCGCGCGGCTCTGCCTGCACCGCGATCTCGACCCCGTCTGCGGCCAGCTCCTCCTGGGTCTCCGGCGAGGAAACGACCACGAGTGGCGAAGGCGCGAGGGGCCGCACGGCGTCGAGCGCCCAGTCGAACATGCGCCGGCCGAGGAGCGGGTGCAGGTGCTTCGGGCGCGCCGACTTCATCCGCGTGCCGAGGCCGGCGGCCAGGACCACTGCTGCGAGAGGTGGGGTCAAGGCGTTAGAGCTGGGGCGGGAGGATTCGAACCTCCGGTCACGGGACCAAAACCCGCTGCCTTACCGCTTGGCTACGCCCCAACGGGCGCAAGCTAACGGTCACGCACGAGGAGCGCCAAGAGGATGAGGCCCATCAGGACGAGGACGATGATGGCGAGAACCTTGAAGAGCTCCCAGAGGACGGGGACGATCACCGCGATCAGCTGGGACGCGGCCGCCGTCCAGGCGATCTCCTTCAGGAGCGCCGAGCGGGAGTGGCGCGCATAGAAGAAGTAGAAGGCGACCGCGAGCACCGCGAGCCCGACGACCCAAAACCAGCCGAAGTTCCCGAAGACGACGAAGAGCGACTCGAGGAGGCCGATGAAGAGCGCAGCGCGAAAGCGGCGCTCGTGGAGCCACCGGCTCGGGCGGCTCGACCCGTGCTCCAGAACCGGGAGGGCCGACATGGCGGCGACGCTACCAGACCGGTTTCGCGACCCAGACGTCGGCCCGGGCGCACAGCCCGGCGGCTGCGGCCTCCGCCTCGGCGCGCTCTCGGAAGAGCCCGTAGGCCGCTGGGCCCGCGCCGCTCACGTCCGCGCGAAACGCGCCCGCGGCCGCCAGGTCGGCGACCGCCTGCGGCCGGCCCGCGGCTTCGGCGAGATCGTTCGGCGGAAGGGCCGCGAGGTCGCCGCGCCAGAGCGCATCGGTCAGGGCACCTCGCCGCCCCGCGAACCCCGGCCCGCCGCCGAGCTCGTCGAAGCGGCGGTAGACCTCGGCGGTCGAGCGCTTCTCCGCTCCCCTCTCGACCGCGACGACGACGGTGAATTCCTGCGGGAGCTGGAGCGCGGTGAGCCGCTCCCCCGCGCCCTCGCCGAGCTTTGGCGCCGGCTCCAGGAAGAAGGGCACGTCCGAGCCGACGGAGGCCGCGAGCTCGATCAGGCGCTCGCGAGATAACGGCCGCCCGAGCGCGGCGTTCGCGGCCGCCAGGACGACGCCCGCATCGGCGCTGCCGCCGCCGAGGCCGGCCGCGACGGGGATGCGCTTGGTGATCCGCACTCGCCAGGCGGGCTCCACCCCGGACTCCTCGGCCAGCCGCTCGAGCGCGACGCGGACGAGCGTGTCCTCGGGGAACCCCTCGACGGAGAGGCCCTCCACAGGCTCGAGCTCGACGTCGTCTGCGAGGTCGATCCGCTGGAGCACCGTCGCGACCTCGTGCAGGCCGTCGAGCCTCCGCTCCCCCACGACGAGCGCGAGGTTGACCTTGGCGTAGGCCTTCATGCGAGCGTGGCGGCGAGGTCGAGGAAGTCTTCAGGCTCGAGCTCCTCGGCGCGGGCGGCCGGGACGCCCTCCACCCGCTCGAAGCCCGAGAGCCGCAGGGAGTTGGCAAGCGTCTTTCGCCGGTGCGCGAACGCCGCCTGGACGACGCGCTTCACCTGGCGGTACTCCGGGCCCCAGGCCCGCGTCCGCCGGAAGGCGACGAGCGCCGAGTCGACGTTGGGCGGTGGCCGGAAGACCGTGCGCGAGACGGGGTGGAAGCCGGTTCGCTCGGCGGTCAGGCGAACGAGCACCGACACCGCCCCGTACGCCTTGGTTCGGGGCTCGGCAAAGAGCCGGTCGGCCACCTCGCGCTGCACCATCACGCACCAGAGCTCCACGGTCGGGAGGCCGTCCAGGCTCTCGACCACGAGCGGCGTCGCGACGTTGTACGGCAGGTTCGCGACGAGCTTCCCAGGCGAAGGGTCGAGCTCGCGGAGCGGCAGGCGCAGCGCGTCGCCGAACACGAGCTCGACGTTCTCACGCGCGCCGAGCTCGGCGAGCCGCGGCTCGAGAGAGAGATCCAGCTCGACGGCGTGCAGGTGCCGAACGCGCGCGGCCAGGTACTCGGTCAGGACGCCGAGCCCGGGGCCAACCTCGAGGATGACGTCCTCCGGGTCGAGCTCGGCGAGGCGGCCGATCACGCCGAGGATGTTCGAGTCGGCGAGGAAGTGCTGGCCCAGCGCCTTCTTCGGCGAGACGCTGCTCATAGCCCGAACGCCCGGGTCGCGTTCTCCTCGATCCGCGCCTCGAGCTCGTCCCGGTCTTCCCCGCGCGCCTCGGCGAGCACCGCGAGCGTGTGCACGACGAACGCCGGCTCGTTCGTCTCCCCCCGCATCGGCTGGGGCGAGAGGTAGGGGCAGTCCGTCTCCGCGAGCAGGCGGTCGTGCATGACCTGCGCCGCGGCCCAGCGGAGCTCCTGCGCCTTCGGATAGGTCACGTTCCCGGCGAAGGAGACGTACCAGCCGTGTGCGAGCGCGGGCTCGACCAGTCGAGCCGAGGAGAAGCAATGGAGGACGACGGGCACGTCGGGGTCGAGGGCTCGCAGGACGGCGACGGTCTCCTCGTCGGCGCGGCGCGTGTGGACGACGAGCGCCTTCCCGAGCTCGGCGGCGATTCCGGCCTGCGCGCGAAAGAGCTCGGCCTGGCGGTCGCGCGGCGCGTAGTCGCGGAAGTGGTCGAGCCCGGTCTCTCCCACCGCGACGGCCTTCGGATGGCCGAGCAGTTCGCGGAGCGCGTCGAGGTCGACCTCCTCCCCGGCCTGGTGCGGGTGAATCCCGAGCGCGGCCGAGACGCCTTCCTCCCGCTCCGCGATCGCCAGGGTCGCGCGGCACGAGTCGAGGCCGGAACCGACAGCGACCACCCGAGCCACACCCGCCTCGCGCGCCCGCACGAGCGCCGCACCCGCGTCCTCGAGCGCATCGAGGTGCGCGTGCGTGTCGATCACGCGGAGCCCGCGGCCGCTTCCATGCGTGCGAGCTCCTCCGCAACGACCGTCTCCGGGTCGAGCTTGCGAAAGAGCGGCCGCGGCTCGGGGAGGGCGCGCCCCGGCGGCAGCAGCCCCGGCCCCCAGTCGCCCACCCACGAGGCGTAGTCGCCAGTCAGGACGGTGTGCGTCGAGCCGTCCTCCTCCACGTCGCGGAACTCGAGCGGGCCCGCGAGCCAGCCCTCGTGGCCGAGCAGCTCGTGCACGGTCTGGGAGCTGAACGGGAGGAACGGCGCAAAGAGCGTCTTCAGCGAGTCGATCGCGCGCAGGGCGACGTTCAGCACCGTCGCGCCCCGCTCACGGTCGGTCTTCACGAGGGCCCACGGTGCCTGGTCGGAGACGTACTGGTTCACGCGGGAGGCGAGGCGCATCGCCTCGGCGAGACCCGCCTTGAAGCTCGCGGCGTCGATCAGGGAGCCGACGGTGTCGAAGCCGCCCTCGACCGCGGCGAGCACCTCCCGGTCGTCCTCCGTCAGCTCACCGGGCTCCGGGACGGCGCCGAAGTTCCGGTGCGCGCTCGTTAGCGTCCGGTTGACGAGGTTTCCCCAGTTGGCCACGAGCTCGTCGTTCGTTCGCCGCACGAACTCGGCCCAGGTGAAGTCGGTGTCCTGGCTCTCCGGCCCCGCGCTCGTGAGGAAGTAGCGCAGGGGGTCGGGGTCGTAGCGCGAGAGGAAGTCCTGGACGTAGATGACGACGCCGCGGCTCGAGCTGAACTTCCGGCCCTCCATCGTCAGGAACTCGCTTGCCGCGATGTTGTGTGGGAGCTCGAGCAGCCCGCGGCCTGCACCCACCTCGCCTCCCTCGCCGTAGCCCATGAGCATCGAGGGCCAGATCACCGAGTGGAAGACGATGTTGTCCTTGCCCATGAAGTAGACGTGCCGCGCGTCGGGGTTCTGCCACCACTCCCGCCAGGCTTCGGGCTCGCCACGGTTCGCCGCCCACTCGACCGCGGCCGAGAGATAGCCGATCACGGCGTCGAACCAGACGTAGATCCGCTTGTCGTCGCGGCCTTCGTACTCGGGGAGCGGGATCGGCACGCCCCAGTCGAGGTCGCGCGTGACCGGGCGCGGCTTCAGGTCGTCGACGATCCCGAGCGAGAACTTGCGGACGTTCGGACGCCAGTCGCGCTGCGAGCCGATCCACTCGGCGAGCCGCTCTTTGAAGGCGGGCAGGTCGAGGAAGAAGTGCTCGGTCTCGCGAAACTCGGGCGTCGAGCCGTCGACCTTCGAGCGCGGCTTGATGAGGTCGGCCGGGTCGAGCTGATTGCCGCAGTTGTCGCATTGGTCGCCGCGCGCCTCGAGGAAGCCGCAGATCGGGCACGTGCCCTCGATGTAGCGGTCGGGGAGCGTGTGGCCCGTCGTCGCGGAGAAGGCGCCGAGCGTCGTCTTGGGGACGATGAAGCCCTTCTCGTGGAGCGTCCGGAAGAGGTCCTGCGTGACGCGGAGGTGGTTCGCGGTCGTCGTCCGAGTGAAGAGGTCGTACGAGAGGCCGAGGTTGCGCAGGTCCTCGCGGATGACGCCGTTGAACCGGTCGGCGAGCTCCCTGGGCGGGACACCCTCCTGGTCGGCCGCGACCATGATCGGCGTCCCGTGCTCGTCCGTCCCGCTGACCATGAGGACGCGGTTTCCGCGCAGGCGGTGGTAGCGCGCGAAGATGTCCGAGGGGACGCCGAACCCGGCCACGTGGCCAATGTGCCGCGGGCCACTCGCGTACGGCCACGCGACGGCCACGAGAATCCGCTCGCCGGTCTCGCTCATCGCCTCGACTCTAGAGGGACGCGCGGTAGAGCTCGTTCCGCGAGGCCCCCGTCAGGCGCGCGACCAAGTCGGCGGCCTTGCGACGGGGCACTCCGGCCTCGACGAGCTCGGCCACCGCTTCGACGGCTTGCCGATCCGCCTCTGGCCGCCGCTCCTCGGCGCCGCCGATCACGAGCGTGATCTCGCCCTTCGGCGCCTCGGCGAAGCGCGCGGCCACCTCGGCGGCCGGCCCGCGGACGACCTCCTCGTGCAGCTTGGTCAGCTCGCGGCAGACGGCGACCGGCCGCTCGGGCGCCGCCTCCGCGAGCGAGGCGAGGCTCTTCGGCAGGCGGCGCGGCGACTCGAACGCGACCGCCGGCCAGGGCCAGCTCGCGAGCTCCTCCCACAGGCGTTCCAGCCCCTGCCGGGCCCGCGGCAGGTAGCCGAGGAAGACGAAGCGCTCCCCGACGAGGCCGCTCGAGACGAGGGCGGTCTCGACCGCCGAAGGCCCGGGCAGGACGGTGACGGGAAGGCCGCGGGCGACCGCTGCCGCGATCAGCCCTCCGCCCGGGTCGTTCAGCCCGGGCAGGCCTGCGTCGCTCGCAAGCGCCACCCGCTCGCCGGCCTCGAGGCGCTCGAGGACGCCGCCCGCGCGCGACGACTCGTTGTGGCGGTGGAAGCTGATGAGGCGCGCCGAGACCCCGTGACGCTCGAGCAGGACGCGCGTGCGCCGCGTGTCCTCGCAAAGCACGACGTCCGCCTCGGCAAGTTCGCGGAGCACCCGGAACGTGACGTCCTCGAGGTTGCCGATCGGCGTCGGGCAGACGACGAGGGGCACTCAGCGCGCGGTTGCCTCGTCGAAGGCCTCGAAGCCGACGAGCCCGGAGCCGATCAGCCCGGCCTCGGGGCCGAGCTCGGCGGGCACGATTCGCACGACGTCTCGCGTGAGCGGGAGCGCGCGCTCGGCCACGACGCGGCGCGCCGGCTCGAGCACGAGGTCGCCCGCCTGGGCGAAGCCACCGCCGATCACGACGAGCTCGGGGTTGAAGATGTTCACGTAGTTCGCGATCCCGATCCCGAGGTGGAAGCCGATCCGCTCCATCACCTCGAGCGCGTCGGCATGGCCGGCGCCCGCGAGCTCGGCCGCGAAGACGCCCGTGAGCGCCTCGCCGGCGGCGTGCGCGCGAGCGAGCTCGCCGTCCGGTTGGGACGCGGCCACCTCTTCGGCGACGCGCCTGGCCGCCGTCCCGGAGGCGAGCGACTCGAGATGGCCGTACCCCGGGCAGAGCCCCTGGCAGCGCGGGCCATCGACGTCGATGACCATGTGACCGAGCTCGGCCGCCGCCCCGACCGCGCCCCGGTAGAGCTCGCCGTTCAGGACGAGCCCGCCGCCGATCCCCGTGCCGAGGGTCAGGAGGACCATGTGCTCCGTGCCGCGGCCCGCGCCGAAGCGGTGCTCGGCGAGTGCGGCCGCGTTCGCGTCGTTCTCGAGCGCGACCGGTAGCCCGAAGCGCTCGGCGAAGCGGTCGCGCAGGTCGACGTCCTCGAGCGGGACGTTCACCGACGCGCTCGCGCGCCCCGAGCGCTGGTCGACCAGGGACGGAATCCCGATGCCGAGAGCTACCACGTCCTCGTCCAGGAGCTCGTCGATCGAGCGCTCGATCTGCGCGAGGAGCGCGTCCTCACTGGACGTGTCGGTGGCATGCTGCGCCCGGCGGAGGACGGTGCCTTCCCGGTCGAGGACGCCCGCCGCAAGCTTGGTGCCGCCCAGGTCGAGCGCGATGACGTGCTGGTCGCCCAAGTGGTGTTGCGGGGAGGGAGATCGGGGCCCCTGGCTACCATAACCCGCCGCGTGGCGGATCAGGAGAAGCCGTACAAGGTCTACCGGGGCGGCCGCGCGAAAGGGCCGATCCGCCCGCTCGGCGAGAAGCCGGACGGCCGCGGCACCCCCAAGGCCCGCCAGCCCGAGCAGCCGAAGGCGCCCAGGCGCATGCGTCGTCTCGGCCCGGGCCGCGCAGTCGCCTTCCTCCTCCTCGGCGTCGTCCTCCTGACCGCGGTCTGGACGCTCCTCGGCCTGCTCGCCATCCGCCGTGGCGTGGGCCAGGCGAACGACCGGCTGGACGACCGCGCGAAGTCGACGCTCGCGCCTTCGGGCTCGATCCTCACGAACCCCGTGACGACGCTCGTGATTGGCGCCGACAACGGCGGGCGGATCAAGGAGCGCCAGGGCGCAGGGCGCGCCGACTCGCTGATTCTCCTCCGCACCGACCCCGACGAGCACCGGCTCTCCTACCTCCACATCCCGCGCGACCTGCACGTCCCGATCCCGGGACGGGGGAACGACCGGGTGAACGCGGGCTACGCGCTCGGTGGAGCCGCGCTCCAGATCGAGACGGTCGAGGCGCTCACCGGAGTCGAGGTGAACCACGTCGTCGTCGTCAACTTCGGCTCGTTCCGCGACGTCGTCGATGCGCTCGGTGGGATCACGATCGACAACCCGCAGGCGGTGCTCTCGAAGTTCGAGTGCCCCTTCAAGGGTGCCGAGCGCTGCTCCACCTTCAAGGGCTGGCGCTTCCGCAAGGGCGAGCTCGAGCTGGACGGAAGGCGAGCCTTGATCTACGCGCGGATCCGCAAGAACGACCTGAACCCCGGGGAGAGCGACATCACGCGCGGCGAGCGGGGGCAGCGCGTGATCGACGCGATCCAGGGCGAAGTCGTGAGCGTCTCGGGCTTCCTGCGCATGCCGCTGATCGGCGACGACGTCGTCAAGCCGCTCGCGACCGACCTCTCGACGGGCGAGCTCCTGCAGCTCGCCTGGGTGCGGCGCCGCGCGGCCGGGG
>Ga0136613_10000199_pt1 | contig 25212 bp, 24 predicted proteins | sample AntDrymUQ2722106_2_FD_106649 | JGI IMG/M metagenome (GOLD analysis project Ga0136613, IMG submission 106649) | Polar desert sand microbial communities from Dry Valleys, Antarctica - metaG UQ272 (21.06) | ecosystem: Environmental > Terrestrial > Soil > Desert | place: Antarctica: Dry Valley... | reverse complement strand
TGATGTGGCTTCGAACACCGTCATCGTCCCTGCTCAGGAGGCACTTTCCGCGGATACCGCGCTACCTCACAACCCGTTCAATCGGTGGATCGAGGCTAAGAGCCCGTCCCCGAGCTCCGGGCCCTGGGCGAGTTCAATCGCTGGGACGAGGAGGACGATTCGCGCTCGGCGTTCTTCCGCGGGATCGAAGCGCGACGGGAATTCGTCGTGCCCGCCGCCTTCACTCCCGTCGAGGTCCGGATCGCCCAGCAGGCAGTCTGATGCGGGTGGGAGAGAAATGGCCCGGTGGCGCTCGTCCCCGCTTGCGAGGATGCAGGCATGGGAGATCTCGCAGTCGATACCGCGGTCGAGGAGATCGGGCCGGGCCGGTACCGGGCCCGGCTGAGCCGGGATTGGGAGATCTGGGGGCCGAACGGCGGGTACCTCGCGGTCATCGCGCTGCGCGCGGCGGGCGCGCACACGGCGCTGCGCCGGCCGGCCAGCTTCACCTGCCACTTCCTCGGCGTGGCCGACTTCGACGACGTGGAGATCGAGGTACGGGCTCTCCGCGAGTCGCGCCGGGTGGCGTCCCTGGCGGTGTCGATGCGCCAGCACGACAAGCCCGTCCTCGAGGCGATCGCCTGGATCGTGGGCGAGGTCGACGGCCTCGAGCACGACGCCGCGCCGATGCCGGCCGTCGAGCCGCCCGAGAGCCTGCCCACCATCGCCGAGCGGCTCGGCGACAACGAGCCCGGTCCATATCACAAGTTCTGGAGCAACTTCGACGAGCGCCCCCTGAGCTGGATCGACAACTGGGAGGAGCGCGAGGCCGGTGACCCGCATCACCGCTGCTGGTACCGCTACGTCGCTGGCGACACGTTCGACGACCCGTTCATCGACGCCGGCCGCGCGCTTTTGCTGCTCGACACCATGGGCTGGCCGGCGGCGGTGCGGGCGTACCGCGCCGGCGACATGGCGTACTACGCGCCCAGCATCGACGTGTCGGCCCAGTTCCACGCGCTCGCGCCCGCTTCCCCGTGGCTGCTCGCCGACGTGCGGTCGCCGGTCGCGCGTGACGGGCTCGTCGCCGCGACCGCGTCGGTGTGGTCCGGCGACGGGCAATTGCTCGCGTCTGGCGGGCAGCAGATGCTGTGCCGGCCCATGAGCCTGCAGGGAGGCTGACGATGGGAGCGGACCAACGCGTCACCGAGCTCGGCCTCGAACTGCCCGAGGCGCAGCAGCCGGTCGCCAACTACGTCACTGCAGTCCAGGCCGGTGAGCTGCTGTTCCTGTCGGGCCACGGCCCGGTGCGCGCCGACGGGACGCCGGTGTTGGGGAAGGTGGGCGGCGACCTCGACCTTGCCGCCGGGGTCGAGGCGGCCCGCCTGACCGGTCTGTTCCTGCTCGCGACGATGCGGGCGGAGCTGGGCTCGCTCGACCGGGTCGCCCGGATCGTGAAGCTGCTCGGGATGGTCAACTGCGCTCCCGGCTTCAACGACACCCCCACCGTCGTGAACGGCTGTTCCGACCTCCTCGTTGACGTGTTCGGTGACGCCGGCCGGCACGCCCGGTCGGCCATTGGAGTGGCCGAGCTGCCCTTCGACCTCGCCATCGAGATCGAGGCCGTCGTTCAGGTCACCTGAACATGGAACCGGGGCCGCCACCCGATACCGCTGAGGCTCGGCGCCGATACCGTCAGCTCGCCTCCCGGTACGACCGACACATCCGGTTCGTTGCCCCTCTCCGACGTCGTGCTGTCGAGCGTCTCAAGCTGCGCGATGGCGACCACGTCCTCGACCTGGGCTGCGGCACAGGGGCCAGCTTCGAGGATCTCAGGTCAGCCGTGGGTGTAACCGGGCAGGTCACCGGGATCGAGCTGAGCGACGAGATGGCAGCGGTCGCGCGCCAACGGATTGAAGACAACGAATGGAAGAACGTCGAGGTCCTCGTCGGTGACGCTGCGAACGTCACGCTGCCAAGCGATGTCGACGGCACCTTGTTCTTCGAGACGCACGACTTGATGCGAACACCCGCCGCCGTGAAGCGCGCGGTTGCGGCCGGCGGCCCGGGCGCTCGCGTGGTCGCCTTCGGACCCGCATCGGCTCCGCGCTGGGCCTTCCCGGTGAACGCGATCGTCAGATCAGTGGCGCGGCGCTACGTGACCACCTTCGAGGGCTTCGACGCCCCGTGGAGCCATCTTGCCGCGGAGGTGCCCGGCCTCCGGGTCCGTCGCCTCTTCCTCGGCGGGGCCTACCTGGCTGTCGGTCAAACCGCGGGGCCGCCTCGGCCGTAGTGTCTGGTGAGACGATCGAAGGGGAACCATGCGAAGGACGCTCATTGCCCTGCTTGCGCTCCTGACGTTCGGCGCGGCCGTCGCCGCCTGCGGCGACGATTCCGGCGGCGGCGACGAGAGCAAGGAGGAGACCGAGCAGGAGGAACCGGCCGAAGAGGAACCGGCGGACGAGCCCGCCGAGGAGCCCGCGGGCCCGGCGACCGTGAGCGTCGCCAGCACCGGGATCGGCGAGGTGCTCGTCGGTCTCGACGGCAAGACGCTCTACCTCTACGCCAGCGACCAGGGGAACACGAGCACGGTCCCCGCCAACATCCTCAGCGCCTGGCCCCCGCTCACAGTGGCGTCGGCTGACGCCGCGGTCGCGGGCGAGGGCGTCGACCAAGCGAAAGTCGGGACGGCGCCCCAGCCCGACGGCAGCATCTGGGTGACCTACAACGGCCACCTGCTCTACGGCTTCTCGGGCGACGCAGCCGCCGGCGACACCAACGGCCACAAGCTGGGCAACATCTGGTTCGCGCTGACCCCGGCGGGTGACCAGGCCCCATAGCGTTGGGCGCGTGAACCAGCCGTCGCTGGCCGCGTTGCTGGTCGACGCGCCCGATCTTCCCGACGAGCTCGTCTTCTTCGAGGGGCATTGGGTCGGGCGCGACCAGCTCGCGGCCGCGGCCGCCGATCTCGCCGAGGCCCTCCGCGACGCGGGCGTCGAATCGGGCGAGGTCGTGGCGTCGCTGGTGCCGACCTCACCGGCGGCGGTGGCGGCGATGTTCGGGGTGTGGGCGGCGGGCGCTGCGCTCCTGCCGTTGAACGTCCGCTTGACGCCCGACGAGCGCGCCAAGGTGATGACCGAGGTCCGCCCGGCGGCGGTCGTGGAGCTCGAGGACGACCGGCTCTCGGTGGTTCCGGTGCCGGATGCCCAACCCGTGGACCGGGAGATCGCACTCGTCCTCTACACGTCGGGGACCACCGGGCAGCCCAAGCCGGTGATGCTGCGGCACCGGTCGGTGCTGGCGGGGATCGACGCGGTGCTCGACACCATCGGCCTGCGCGCCGCGGCGAAGAAGTCGTCGTCGCCCATGCCCAACCTGGTGCCGTTCTCGCTCAACCTGTGGTCGGGCCTCTACAACGTCTGCTTCTCCCTGCGCGTGGGCGCGCCGATCGTGCTGATGCGCGCGTTCGACCCGGGGGAGTTCGCCAGCCTCGTCCGGCGCTTCGGGATCAAGTCGTCGGTGCTCGCGCCGGGCATGCTGGCCATGCTCCTCGATGATCCCGGCGTCAACGACCTCGCGCCCCTCCGCTTCGTCCGCAACGCCACCGCGCCGCTCTCGCCCGAACGGGCGCGGGCGTTCCGCGAGCGCTTCGGGGTCGTGGTGCTCAACGGATACGGCCAGAGCGAACTCGGGGGCGAGGTCGTGGGTTGGAACGCGGCCGACGCCCGCGAGTTCGCCGACACCAAGCTCGGCGCGGTCGGGCGTCCCCACCCGGGCATCGAGGTCAGCATCCGCGGCGAGGGCGACGAGCGCCTTCCCGCGGGAGAGGTGGGCGAAGTGTGCGTGCGCTCGCCCTACGTCATGGCCGGGTACCTCGCCCGCGACGCGGAGTCCGCCCGCTTCACCGATGACGGGCTGCTCCGCACCGGCGACCTGGGCCGGTTCGACCACGACGGGTTCCTCTGGCTCGAAGGGCGCCGCTCCGAGCTCATCAATCGCAGCGGGCTCAAGGTCTTCCCCGGTGAGGTGGAGGAGGCGCTGCGCGACCACGCCACGGTCGGAGACGTGGCGGTGGCGGCGATGCCCGACGACCGCGTCGGCGAGGTGCCGTGGGCGTTCGTGGTCCCGCGAGCGGGCGCGGCCCTCGACGACGCCGAGCTCGAAGCGCACGCGCGCGAGCGCCTCGTGCCCTACAAGGTGCCCGCCCGCTTCGTGGCCGTCGACGCCCTGCCCCGGAACGAGGTGGGCAAGGTCGTGCGGCGGGAGCTCCAGGCCCGGTTCTCGGCATGAGTGCGGCGCGGGTCGCGATCGACGAGGGCACGCCCGTCGACGACGCGCGGGCTGCCGTGCGCGGATGGGTGGAGACCGCGGTCCCTCGCGACTGGCGCGACGCCGTCGCCCGGGGCGGACTGGTCGAGCTTCGTCGGGTCCGCCCCCGTGCCGTCTACGAGCAGTGGTACCCGACGTTCGCGGCGAGTGGGCTGGTCGCGCCGACGTGGGCCCCCGAGTACGGCGGCCTGGGAGTCTCGAACGCGGTCGCCCGCGTCATCGACGACGTCCTCGCGCCCCATCACCTGGGCCGGCTCAACCCCCTGGGGCTGAGCCTGGCCGGCCCGACGCTGCTGGCGTGGGGATCGGAGGACCAGCGGCGCCGCTACCTCCCGCCCATCGTCCGCAACGAGGAGCGGTGGTGCCAGCTGTTCAGCGAGCCCGGCGCCGGCAGCGACCTGGCCTCGCTGGCGACGAAAGCCGAGCGCGACGGCGACGAGTGGGTCCTGACCGGCCAGAAGGTGTGGAGCACCTGGGCCCACGAGTCGCAGTTCGCGCTGACGCTGGCCCGCTCGAACCCCGACGTCCCCAAGCGCGAGGGCATCACGTACTTCATCGTGCCCGTCGACGCCGCCGGCGTGTCGGTGCGTCCGTTGCGCCAGATGACGGGGGAGGCCGACTTCAACGAGGTCTTCCTCGACGGGGTGCGGATCTCGGACGGCATGCGCATCGGCTCCGTCGACGAGGGCTGGAAGGTGGCGAACGCCACCCTGTCGGGCGAGCGGCAGATGATCTCCGGCACCGGCGCCGGTGGGGTCGACCGCATCGGTGGCCGCTCGGTCGAGCGACTCGTGGCCCGGCTGCGCGAAAGCGGCGACGACCCGGTCGCTCGTCAGCGGATCATGGGGCTGTACGCGACCGAGCGGGCGTTGGCGTGGACCAACGCCCGGGCTCGCGACGCGCGCAAGGCGGGCCGTCCGCCGGGCCCGGAGAGCTCGATCGGCAAGCTCCTCGCGGCGGAGCTCAACCAGGCCATTCAGGAGGAGTGGCTGCGCCTGTGCGGGCCCACGGCCATGGCCCGCGGCGACGGGGACGACGACACCGGCGCGGTGGTGCACGGCTTCCTGCGCAGCCGGGCCAACACCATCGAGGGCGGGACGTCGGAGGTGCAGCGCAACGTCATCGGCGAGCGCGTCCTCGGCCTGCCCCGGGAGCCTGATCAGTTCCGCGATGCCCCCTGGCGGGACGTTCCGCGGAGCTGAACGCGAACAAGGAGGCGTACTCTGCAGCGAGTGGGTGCGGCAGTAGCGACCACACTCGTGACGACTTGGCGTCCGAGCGAGCGCCCGCGGCGCAGGTACCCTGCGCCGCAGCGAGCGAGGCGATAGCGGTGGACATCCGGCTCCCGGGCTCGTACACCGAGGGCGCGGCCCGCTTCCGCGCCGCCGCTGACGTGCAGGGCGCCGCGCTCGAGCGCCACGAGCACGGGCCCCATGGCCCCGACGGCGACGCGCTGGCGATCGACGTCGCCCTTCTGGGCTCGACCGCGGCCGACACGGTGCTCGTAGTCATGTCGGGCACGCACGGGGTCGAGGGATTCGCGGGCTCGGCGTGCCAGGTGCACTGGCTCGAGAGCGGTGGCGTCGAGGCCGCGACCGATGCCGGTCTCGGTGTCCTCCTCGTCCACGCGCTCAACCCCTACGGGTTCGCCTGGGTCCGCCGGGTGAACGAGGACAACGTCGACCTGAACCGCAACTGCGTCGACTTCTCGGCTGCCCTGCCCGAGAATCCCGGGTACGACGAGCTCGCCGACGCGCTCGTGCCCGAGCGCTGGGACCAGGAGACTCAGGACGTCACCACCGCCCGCGTCCTCGACTACGCCAGCCGCCACGGGTTCCCGGCGCTCCAGGCCGCGATCAGCGGCGGCCAGTACCGCCATCCCGCCGGGCTGTTCTTCGGCGGCGCCAAGCCCTCGTGGTCACGCGAGATCCTCCACGAAGTTGTGGACACGCACCTCGGGCGGAGGAGCCGCGTCGCCGTCATCGACCTGCACACCGGGCTCGGGCCGTTCGGTGTCGGCGAGCTCCTCGGTCCCCGGCCGATGACACCGACGTGGGAGCGGGCCCGGTCCTGGTACGGCGAGCTCACGACGCCGGGCGAGGCCGAGTCGGTGTCGGCGGCGGTGAGCGGCGACGTCCTCGACGGCATCGAGCGGCAGTTGCCCGACGACGTCGAGTACACGCCGGCGGCCATCGAGTGGGGGACCGTCGACGTCGTCGAGGTCTTGCAGGCGCTGCGGGGTGACGCCTGGCTGCACGCCCACGGGGACCCGAACGGGTCGGACGCGGCTCCGATCAAGGCAGCGTTGCGGGCGGCGTTCGCGCCCGACGATCCCGAGTGGGCGCGGCTGGTGGGGGTCCGGTTCGAGGAGGTCGTCGGGCAGGCTGTGGCCGGGCTCGCGGGTTAGGGATGGGGGAGAGCATGCGGTTCGAGGGCAAAGTCGCGGTCGTCACCGGCGCGGGACGGGGGATCGGCGAGGAGTACGCCAAGCCCTGGCCCGGGAGGGCGCCGCGGTCGTCGTGGCCGAGCTCGACGCCGACGCCGGCGAGCGCGTCGCCAAGGAGATCGAGCAGGACGGGGGCAAGGCGGTCGCGGTTGCCACCGACATCGCCAATGAAGATTCGACACTGGGGATGGCGAAGGCGGCGTCCGACGTGTTCGGCGGCGTCGACTACCTCGTCAACAACGCCGCGATCTACGGCGGCATGGAGCTCCACGGCCTGACCACCATGCCCATGTCGTACTGGGAGAGTTCATGTCGGTGAATATGACCGGCGCGGTGCTCTGCACTCGCGCGGTGTTCGGCTCGATGGCAGAGCGGGGCGGCGGCGCGATCGTGAACCAATCGTCGACAGCGGCGTGGATGGGTGTGGGCTACTACGGCATCGCCAAGCTCGCGCTCCACGGGATCACCGGGTCGTTCGCGCGCGAGCTCGGACCGATGAACATCCGCGTGAACGCGATCGCGCCGGGGCCGACCGACACCGAGGCGACGCGCTCCACCGTCGACGACTCGATCATCCAGGGCCTGCTCGCCTCCATGCCGCTGAACCGGATGGGCACACCCGCCGAGCTGGCCGGCGCCTGCCTGTTCTTGCTCTCGGACGACGCCCGCTGGGTCACCGGCCACGTTCTCAACGTCGACGGCGGTCAGGTCATGCGCGTCTGAGCCGCCCCAACGCCGCGAACGGGTTGAAACGCGTTCTCGTTCGTGCGATGCTCGCCGCCCACATTCGGCGGTTTGGGGGGATCAGCCGATGAGCAGGCGGGCAGCCGTGGTGGTGCTCGTGGCCGCGCTGGCAGCGGCCGCGTGCGGATCGCGCGTCGACGAGCCGTCGACGATCGCGGGCGGCGGCGGGAGCGGCGACGGAGACGGCGGGACCGCCGGCGGCGGTGGTGGCGGTGAGGGCGGGCCTCCGGCAGACGCGGAGGCGCCCTGCGGCCCCGGCGACGCCAGCGGCGCCACCGACACCGGTGTCACCGACGAGAAGATCACCATCGCCACCATCCAGGACATCGGCGGGCCGCGCCCCGGTCTGTTCCAGCCCAATCTCGATGCCATGAACGCGTTCGTCGCCTACTGCAACGACCTTGGCGGCATCCTGGGTCGAGAGCTCGAGCTGGTCCCGTACGACTCGCGGATCTCGGAGCACCGCTCGACCACCGCGCAGGCCTGTGACAGCACGTTCGCGATCGTGGGCCAGGCGGTGGCGATCGACAGCGCCGGCGCCCAGGTCGGTGTCGACTGCGGCATCCCCGACATCCCGTCGTTCGCGGTCGAGACCCAGCACGCCGGCGCCACCAACGTGGTGCAGGCCCTTCCGAACCCGCCGTCGCTCCTGAACGTGGGCCCCGAGCGTTACGTCAAGAGGGAGTTCCCCGACGCGGCCAAGCACGCGGCGATGTTCTACATCAGCGCGGGGCCGTCGTCGGTCACGGCCGAGAAGCGGGTGAAGGGTTTCGAGGAGATCGGATTCAATTTCGACGTCAACAGCCAGACCGAGCTCAACGAGCTCAACTGGGGCCCGTTCGTCGAGCAGATCCGTTCCAATGACGTCCAGTACGTCACGTCGGTGTCGGAGCTCGACAACCCTGTGAACCTGGCCAAGGAGCTGCGCACGCAGGGCGTAGAGGTCGAGATCTTCGAGCTCGACCAGGTCGGCTACGACCCGGCACTGATCGAGAAGGGCGGCGACGTCGTCGAGGGTATCCACGTGGTGGTGACGACGGTTCCGTTCGAGGAGGCCGAGACCAGCGAGGAGATGCAGCGGTTCCTGTTCTGGCTCGAGGAGACAGACGCCAAGGCGGCGAGCCCGAGCGCGCTCTCGGTCCAGGGTTGGTCCGCCGGGCTGCTGTTCGCGACCGCGGCCAAGAACCTCGGCAGCGACCTGACGCGAACGGCGTTGCTGGAGGAGCTGCGCAAGATCAAGGAGTGGGACGGGCACGGCATCCACGCGCCGGCCAACCCCGGCGACAACATCGTGACCCAGTGCTTCGTCTACCTGAAGGTCGAGGGGGGCGAGTTCGTGCGCGAGTTCCCGAAGGAGGGGTTCTCGTGTGACGAGAAGAACGTGGTCGAGGTGGAGTACGACTTCCCGAAGGGGGCCGGCACCTAGCTGCGGGGCGCAGCCGGGCGACGGGGGCACCGCGTGGACGAACTCACCCGCCTGACGATCTTCGGTCTCGTGACCGCGGCCATCTACTTCGTCGCCGCCAGCGGGCTCGTGCTCACGTACACGACCTCGGGGATCTTCAACTTCGCCCACGGCGCCATCGGCATGGTGGCGGCGTTCGTCTACTGGGAGTTGCGCTTCAATCCCGAAGGGCCCGGGCTCTCGACCCCGGTGGCGCTGTTCCTGGTGCTCGTCGTGTTCGCGCCGTTGTTCGGCGTGCTGGTCGAGCGGGTCCTGATCCGGAACCTCCAGGGGGCGTCGCTCGCCACCACCCTTGTGGTGACGGTCGGCATGCTGGCCTTCCTCATCGGGGTGGCGCAGACGCGCTGGAAGCCGGAGTCGCGGGTCGTGCGCGGGTTCTTCGAGCCCGACGACGTGCCGATCCTCGGCGTCAACGTCACGTGGCACGACATCATCACCGTGATCGTCGCCGTCGCCGTCGCCGTCGGGCTCCGCCTGCTGCTCTACCGCACCCGGATCGGGGTCGCGATGCGGGCGGTGGTCGACAACCGCACCCTGGCCGGGCTGAACGGCGCCCAGGCTCACCGGGTGAGCGCGTTGTCCTGGGCGATCGGCTCGAGCCTGGCCGCGCTCGCCGGGATCCTTCTCGCCCCGACGCTGGGACTCGAGATCATCGCCCTGACCCTGCTGGTCGTGAACGCGTACGCGGCCGCGATGGTCGGGCGGCTCCGGAGCCTCCCCCTCACGGTGGTCGGTGCGGTGATCCTCGGTCTCCTCGTGAACTACGTCCCCAACTACCTGCCGAAGTTGTTCGAGAAGGACACGCTCCCGAGCTGGCTGACCGGGATCAACAACTCGCTGCCGATCCTCATGCTGTTCGCAGTGCTCCTGCTCCTGCCGCAGGAGCGGCTGGGTGGCTGGCAGGCGCGGGCAGGTCGCCGCGTCCGGGTACCGAGCTTCGCCCAGTCGCTGCTCGGCGGGGCAGTCCTCGTCGCCGGCGCCGTCCTCTTCGTCGCCGTACTGGGAGATGACGGAGTCTCGATCGGTGACGTCAGTTTCACCACGCAACGCCTGGGTCTCGCGCTCGCGTTCGGACTCATCATCCTGTCGCTCGTGCCATTGGTGGGGTACGCGGGTCAGATCTCGCTGGCGCAGATGACCCTGGCCGGAGTGGGCGCGTTCGTCATGGCCAAAGTGGCAGCCGACGGGTCGCCGGTGGGGCTGTTGGCGGCGATGGCGATCGTGGGAGCGGCCGGCGGGATCATCGCTCTCCCCGCGCTTCGCCTCCGCGGGCTCTATCTCGCGCTCAGCACCCTGGCGATCGCGGTGCTCGCCGACAACATGTTCTTCCCCCAGAAGCGGGTGTTCTTCACCGGCTCACTCGAGGTCGACCGGCTCGACCTCGGGTTCATCGACTTCGAGAGCGACGGCGCGTACTTCGTCCTGCTCGCGATCGCCTACGCGCTGGCGGCCGTGTTCGTCCTGGCGCTGCGACGGGGGCCGTTCGGGCGGCGCCTCCTGGCGATGAAGGACAGTCCGGCCGCCTGCGCCACCCTGGGCCTCGACCTGACCAGGACCAAGTTCGCCGTGTTCGCAGTGTCCGCCTCCCTCGCCGGCCTCGGAGGCGCGCTCTACGGCGGCCTTCGGGTTGCGGTCGGCGGGCAGGACTTCAGCATGGTCCAGGGCCTGCCCATCCTGCTGCTGGCAGTGCTCGGCGGAATCGCCACCGCCAGCGGCGCGCTCTTCGGCGGATTCTTCTACGCGCTCCTCATCATCTTGTCGGCGGACATCAAGTCGATCGACTCGCTGGTCTTGTTCGCGCCGGGCCTGGTCGGGATCACTCTGGGCCGCATGCCCGAAGGGGTGGTGCCTGATCTCGCCGATCGATCGCGGCGGTTGCTCGCGCGCCTCCGGAGCGGGCCCGATCCCGCAGTCGTGGAGCGGCGCGAGCAACGCGCCGCGCTGGCGGCGCTCGACTCCGACATCCCCCTCGGCGCGCCGCTCGAGCCCGAACAGGTGCAGGCCCTCGATGCCCGCCTCGGGACGGAGGAGGTGACCCCGGTTGGCGTTGCTGGCGACTAAGCACGTGGGCGTCTCGTTCGGCGGGCTGCGAGCCCTCGACCAGGTCGACCTCACCGTCGAACCGGCCTGCGTGACCGGGCTCATCGGACCCAACGGCGCCGGGAAGACGACGCTGTTCAACGTCGTCTGCGGCCTCCAGGAGACCAACGCGGGGCAGGTCCTGTTCGACGACGCCGACATCACCAAGCTCAAGGCGTACGAACGCGCCCGCCGGGGCCTGGCGCGCACGTTCCAGCGGCTCGAAGTGTTCGGGTCGCTCTCGGCTCGGGACAACGTGCTCACCGCGGCCGAGATCCACAAGTCGTGGTCGCACGACGAGTCCGACCCCGAGGCAGTCACCGAGGAGCTGGTCGAGCGGATCGGGCTGCGTGACGTCGCCGACGAGCAGGCCGACACGTTGCCGACCGGGATGTTGCGGTTGGTGGAGGTGGCGCGCGCGCTGGCGGCGCGACCTCGGGTGCTGCTGCTCGACGAGCCTTCCTCCGGCCTCGACGAGCACGAGTCGGACGTCTTCGCCAAGCTGCTGCTCGACCTGGCGGGCGAGGGCCTGGCGGTCCTGATGGTCGAGCACGACGTGCCCCTCGTCATGGAGGTGTGCACGACGATCCACGTGCTCGACTTCGGGAAGATGATCGCGGTCGGGACGCCGGCGGAGATCCAGTCCAACGCGGATGTGCAGGCCGCCTACCTCGGCGGGGCGACGGGAAACGGCGATGCCTGAGCCGACCCCTGTGCTCGAGTTGAGCGGCGTGTGCGCCGCCTACGGGCGCATCGAGGTGCTCCACGGGGTCGACTTTGTGATACCGCCGGCGTCGGTGTTCGCGCTGCTCGGCCCCAACGGCGCCGGCAAGTCGACGACGCTGAAGGTCGTCAGCGGGCAGATGCAGCCGACCGCCGGGCAGGTCCGGATGATGGGCCGGCCGGTGGCGGGCGCGAGCACGGAGGCGCTGGCCCGCACCGGCGTGTGCACGATCCCCGAGGGGCGGGGCATCTTCCCGAGCCTGACGGTCCGCGAGAACCTGCGCATGGTCACCTACGCAGGCGTCGGGCTGAGCGCGGTCGAGGAACGCGCCTACACGCAGTTCCCGCGCCTCAAGGAACGTCGGCGCCAGGTCGCAGGCACGATGTCGGGCGGCGAGCAGCAGATGTTGGCGATGGCGCGGGCGCTCACGACGAACCCGGCCCTCCTGTTGCTGGACGAGCTGTCGATGGGGCTGGCGCCGCTGATCGTCGAGCAGCTCTTCGAGCTCGTCGCCCAGATCGCCGCCGGGGGCATCTCGATCCTCATCGTCGAGCAGTTCGCCGCCACTGTCCTCGAGGTCGCCAACCTGGCCGGGCTCATGCTCCATGGCCGGGTCCAGCAGGTGGGCACGCCCGCCGAGCTCCATGACGTTCTTTCCGGTGCCTATCTAGGAGGAGTAGACGCATGACCACCACCGATCAGGGGGCTGCGCCCTCGTCGCGTCTCGAGGAGTTCGAGCGCGAGATCAACGAGCTGAAGGTGCGGGCACAGGCGACCGGTCCCGAGGGCCGTCTGCTCATCCTCGGCGCCGTGCTGCTCGTCGCCGGCCTCGTGCTGATCGCGGTGGCGTGGGTGCGCGCCTCGGGGACCAACGACTTCAACGACCAGATCAGCTACCTCATCTCCGGCGGCCTCGGAGGTGTGGGCGCCGCCGTCGTCGGGTGCGCCCTGTACGTGCGCACCGCGATGTCGCGCTATCTCCGGTACTGGCTCATCCGCATGGTGTACGAGCAGCGGGCGCAGACCGACCGCATCGTGGAGGCGCTCAAAAAGTAGCTAGCGCTTGCTCTTCGTCCGGACCTCGTCGAGCCCGTCGGCGTCGACGCGCTCGACCCCCGAGGTCCGCTTGGCGATCTTCAGCGCGACGTCGCGGACGTCCTCGTCGACCACGCCGCTCAGGTAGGCGACGCCCTCGCGCACCTCGATGCGCAGGCCGGGGGCATGACGGGTCCGCTTGTCGCCGTTGAGCGAAGCGCGCAGCCGCGCCTCGGTCCTGACGTCAGCGGTGTCGCCCGCCACCAGCTTCTGGGTAGCCCGCACGCCGAACCCGGCCCACTCGAGCACCTCGTCGCGGTTGCGCCACGCCCACAGCGCCAGCGCCGACCCGCTGAACGGGAGGACCTTCTTCATCAGCTTCCACATGATCCTGGTCTTCCCCTCAATCCAGGTCGGGAACCGGCTCGCCCCGGTCGAAGTAGGCATCCCGCAGCTCGAACGCCTTCTTGGTGCCCACCTTGGCCCGGATCTTCACGAAGTTGAACTCGTCGGGGCGGAAGCTGAGGTTGGTGCCGAAGGCGTGGCCGATGATCTCGCTCACGTCCGCCTGCGCCATCCCCGGCGTCTCCTGCACCAGCCGGAACAGCTCCTTGGCGATGGCGATGCCGTCGGCGGGCATCCGCGCGACCTTGGCTGCCAGCGCCTCGGTCTCGGCCTCGACTGCGCCCTTGGATACGAACCGGGTGAACACGCCCCGGTCGGCCAGCTCGGCCGCGTCCGCCACCCGGCCCGTGAGCAGCAGGTCCTTCGCCAGCACCGGGCCGAGCCGGTAGAAGAAGAGGTGGAGGTTGCCGAGCACCGGTCCGAGGAAGCGGGCCGCGGGCATGCCCACCTGCGTTCCCTCCGCGACGACGCAGAGATCGCACGCCAGCAGGAACTCCAGCCCACCGCCGAGCGCGTGACCCTCGACCTGCGCGACCAATACCTTGTTGTGCTTGTAGAGGTCGTGGTAGATCGCCTGGGCGTACCGGTCGTAGGTGAGACGACGCCGCTGCGTCGGCCGTTTCGGCTTCTCGCCCGGTTGGGGGGCGTCGGCGCCGTACCAGCCGTAGGCGACGCTCATGTCCTGCCCGCTCGTGAACGTGCCGGCGGCTCCGCGCAGGATCACCGCCTTCACCTCGTCGTCGCGGGCGGCGTCGTCGAGCGCCTCGCGCATGAGGTCGTACATCTCGTCGACCAGCGCGTTGAGCTTGTCGGGGCGGTTGAACGTGATCCGGGCGACGTGGGTGTTCGGGTCCTTCTCGTAGAGGACGAGCTTCTCGGCCACGTCGGCGAGGCTACTCAGGCCGGGTGACCGGCGATCGTGGCTACCAGGGCGTCGAGCGCGGCCTCGCCGCCGTTCGACGCGGGACCGTTGGCGATGACCGAGAACACGAACGCACGCCCGCCGGCGGTGGTGCCGTACCCGGACAGCGCGATCCCGCCGATGATCGTCCCCGTCTTGGCGCGCACGTTGGCCTCGGCGGGCGTACCTCGGAAGCGAGACGTCAGCGTCCCGCTGCGGCCGGCCAGCGGTAGCGCGTCGACGAGCACCGGCCACCACGGCTGGGTGCGGGCGGCCTGGAGCAACACGCGCCACTCGCGCGCCGAACGGGCGTTGGCGCGGCTGAGCCCCGAGCCGTCGTCGTCGATGCCGGTCACGGGAACACAGAGGGGCGCCAGCGCGTCGCGGGTCGCAGCGGCGCCACCGAGCGTCGAGCCGACCCCCTGGACAGTCCGCCCGACCTCGCGCAGCAACAGTTCCGCGGCCATGTTGTCGCTGCGCATCAGCGTGTCCGTCACGAGCTCGGCGAGCGGCGCCGACGCAGCTGCCGCAACCGTCGTCGCCGCGGACGGTGCCGTCCCGTGCACCGTCGGCCCCTCGACCATGACGCCGTGAGCCGCCAGCAGCTCGCGGAACAGCTCGGCGTTCGCGAGCGCGGGATCGGCGAGGAAGGCGGGATCGCGCCGGTACCGGTTGCGGTCGACCATCAGCGCCGACAATGGCCCCGCGTACGCCGGGACCTGCCAGTCCTGCCAGCCAGGGGCGCGGCGAGCGGTGTCGTGACGTGACTCGTCGACCACGAGCGATCCGGTGACGCGCGTGATTCCGGCGGCGCGCACATCGGCTGCGAGCGCGTCGAGTGAGTGCGGGCCGCGCGCGGCTAACGAGGGGTCGCCCCCGGCGACCAGCGTCAGGTCCGATGCGCCGGTGACGACGGTGGTGGTGAAGCGCAACTCCGGCCCGAGGACAGCCAACGCACCCATGGCGGTGAGGAGCTTCTGGTTCGACGCCGGGAGCAGCGGAACGTCCGGCTGACCGGCGAGCTCGTCGTATCCGTCGATCCAGATCGACACGCTGTACGGGCCGGCCGCCACCGCCGGGTCGGCGGCGAACCGGTCGAGTGCGGCGACCAATTCGGCCGGTGCCGGTGCTGCCGGCGCGGTGAGCGACGGATCGGGTGTGCACCCGGGAGCGGGCGCCGTTGTGGGTGCCGGCGTGGTCGGGGCGGTCGACATGGGTGGCGCCGAACGGTCGGAGGCGTCGCCGCCTCGCGTGACGGCGATCGCTATCGGTACGGGAGTGAGCGCAACGAGCACGAGCAGGATCGTGCGGAGGACGCGTGCCACCACGGCTCCACGGTCGCGCGTCCCGCCCCCGGCGCGGTCGCGGCCTATTAGCCTCGCCCCATGCCGCTGGACCTGGCTGAGCTGGTCGCGCCGGGTCACACCGCGCTCGTGCTCCAGGAGGTGCAGAACGGGGTCGTCGGCGACCCCTCGGCGCTGCCGGTGTTGGCCGAAGCGGCCGCAAAGGTGGGCCTCGTGGAGCACTGCGCCGAGCTCGCCCGAGCGGCGCGGACGACCGGCGTGCCCGTCGTGCACTGCACCGCCGAGAGCCGGGCCGACGGCCGAGGTGGCAATCGCAACGCCCGGCTGTTCATGGGCGTGAAGAGGTCGTCGATCTCGTTGACGCCGGGGTCGCCCCACGTCGAGCCGCCAGCCGAGATCGGGGTCGAACCGAGCGATCTCGTGCTGGCCCGGATCCACGGGCTCGGCCCGATGCACGATACCCAGCTCGACTCGGTGCTGCGCAATCTTGGCGTCACCACGATCGTGGGGGTCGGCGTGTCGCTGAACATCGGGATGCTCAACTTCGCCTTCGACGCGGTGAACCTCGGCTATCAGTTCGTCATGCCGACCGACGCGGTCGTGGGCGTGCCCCCGGAGTACGGCGAGGCGGTGCTGAAGAACACCCTCAGCCTCGTAGTGACGCCGACCACGACTAGCGCGGTTGTGGAAGCCTGGAAGGCCACATGACCGACACGCCGTGGCAGGGGGATGCTTGCTCGCTGGTCGACGCGTTCCGGGCGGGGGAGCGCTCGCCGGTAGAGGAGCTCGACGTCGCCCTCGCCGCCATCGAGGGCTCCGAGCTCAACGCCTTCGCGCACCTCGACGTCGAATCGGCGAGCGGGACGGCCGCTCGCGCTGATGTGACGCTGCCCTTCGGCGGTGTCCCGATCGGGGTCAAGGAGCTCGACTCGGTGGCGGGCTGGCCGAAGACCGAAGCGTCCATCCCGCTGAAGGACCGGGTCGCCGACCGCGACTCGGTACTGGTCCAGCGGGTTCGCGCTGCGGGCGCGGTGCTCCCGGGGCTCACCACCTCGAGCGAGTTCGGCGGCGTCAACCTCACCCGCACCAACCTCCACGGGGCGACCCGCAACCCGTGGAACCTCGAGCACACGCCGGGCGGTTCGACCGGTGGGACCGCGTCAGCCGTCGCCGGCGGGCTGCTGCCCCTCGGCACCGGCGGCGACGGGGGCGGATCGCTGCGCATCCCCGGCGGGTTCACCGGCCTTGTCGGGCTCAAGAACACCTACGGCCGCATCCCGAAGGGCCCGGGCATGATCGTCGGCTCGCTCACCGCGGTGCTCGGTTGCCTCTCGCGCTCGGTGCGCGACTCCGCCCGCTTCCTCGACGTCACCAACGGATTCGACCACCGCGACCCCTACAGCCTGCTGCGGGTCGACGGTTGGGAGGCCGGCCTGGGCACCCACGACGTCCGGGGCAAGAAGGTTGCGATCGCCCCCGACCTCGGCGTCGCCGTCGTCCATCCCGAGGTCGCCGAGATCGTCCAGTGCAATGCCGAGGCGCTCGTGAAGGACGCCGGCCTCGAGCTGGTCGAGTTGCCGGTCAAGCTGCCCGAGCTCAGCTACGAGTGGGCGCTCGCGGGTCTGTCGGAGGTCCGCCTGGAGCTGGCGGAGCTCTATCCCGACTGCGAGCCCGACCTCACGCTCGAGATCGCATTCGGCCTCAAGGTCGCGACCGAGATCTACAACCTCGACGCCCGCGCCCGGATCGAAGCCCAGCGCACCGCGATGAACGAGGCGATGGCCGAGATCTTCGACGACGTCGACTTCGTGATCGCCTCGTCGAATCCTGACGTGGCGTTCGCGGCCGAGGGCCCGCTCCCCACCGAGGTCGCGGGCACGCGCACCGAGCTCGGCAACAACGGCGCGCTCACGATCCCCGCCAACGTGTTCGGCAGCCCCGCGATCTCGATCCCCGTCGGCACGAGCCGGGGCCTTCCCGTCGGGATGCAGGTCATGGCGCGCCACCACGCCGAGGCGCTCCTTCTCGACCTGGCGCTGCTGGTCGAGCGGGAGCGCCCGTGGGCGTTGGTCGCGCCGGGATCGCCCCGGTAGCCGGCGGTGAATCCCGGTTCGTTCCACTGAAGACGGTGGATCGGGGGGACCGGAACTGATACACCGTCAGATTCAGAGTCCGGTCAGACGGAGGGGGACCGTGGGGACGGACGGGCGGGCGGCAACCGGCGTCGATCTCGCCGCGCCGCCGGCACCCGCCGGCGCGGTCCTGAGCCTCCAGCACGTCACGGTGCGCTTCGGCGGCATCACCGCCCTCGACGACGTCGCCCTCGACCTGCGGGCGGGTGAGGTCTGCGGACTGATCGGTCCGAACGGCGCGGGCAAGACGACGCTCTTCGACGTGATCTCGGGGGTGCGGCCGCCCGAGGCGGGCCGGGTGGTGCTCGACGGGACCGACATCACCGGGTGGGGAGCGGTGCGGCGGGCCCGCGCCGGCCTGCGGCGCACCTTCCAGCGGGTCCAGACGTACGGGTGGCTGTCGACCGCCGACAACGTGCTCGCCGGGCTCGAGTGGGAGGGCGGCGGCGGCGGACTGCTCGCCGACCTCGTTGCATCGCCGACCCGTCGCCGGCGGGAGCGCGCCCGGCGAGAGCAGGTCGACCGGGTGCTGGAGTTCTGCGGCGTCGACAGCGTGCGCGACGAACCGGCGGGGTCGCTGCCGATCGGCACCGCCCGCATGGTCGAGGTCGCCCGCGCCATCGTCGAACGCCCGCGGGTCCTGCTGCTCGACGAGCCCACATCGGGGCTCGAAGAGGGCGAGGTCGAGCGGCTGGCCGATCGCATCCGGGCTATCCGGGGCGACGAGTCGTGCGCGGTGCTGCTCGTCGAACACGATGTCGGCTTCGTGATGAGCCTGTGTGACCGCGTCGTCGTGCTCGACCTGGGGCGCGTCCTCGCGACCGGACGACCCGATGAGATCCAGTCCAACGCCGACGTGCGCGCCGCGTACCTCGGTGAGCCATGATCCGAAGGACCAAGGGGGAACGGACGTGAAACGACCGAAGTTGGTAGCGGTGCTGACGGCGAGCTCGCTCGCGGTCGCGCTCTCGGGCGGGATCGCCAAGGCCGACGCTCCCGAGCGCGGTGGCGGCGATCCATGTTCGGGCGACACGATCAAGGTGGGCGGTGTCGTCTACGGCGGGTTCTACGGCGACTCGGAGAAGGGCGTGCAGGCCCGACTCGATCGCGCCAGCGCGGACGACGAGCTCGGGACCGGTCAGACGTTCGAGTTCATCGGCGTCGAAGAGGACAACAGCGAGCCGAGCGAGAACACGGATGCGGTGCGCAAACTCATCCAGCAGGACAACGTCTGCGCGATCCTGCCGATGATGACCGCGACCCCGGCCGGGGTGACCTTCGCCGAGGAGCAGGGGACGCCGGTCTTCGGCTGGGCCATCGGCCCCGAGTGGTGTGACACCACGGTCGCGTTCGGCTTTAGCGGAGGCTGCCTGACACCCCCGGAGCCGGAAGTCTTCGGCAACACCTGGGGAGTGCTCCTGCGGGAGAAGTTCAAGGCCGCCGGCGACAGCATCAAGGGCAAGACGATGGCGATCATCGCCGACGACAACGACCTCGGCCGTTCGGGCATCGAGACCCAGACGGCGGCGATCGAGGACGTCGGCGCCAAGGTGATCTACGCCGAGGCCAACGTGCCCGGTCCGCCGGCGCCGTCGCCGGCCGACTTCACCCCGTTCGCCAACGAGCTGCTCGAGGCCGACGACGGTGAGCCGCCCGACATGATCATGCTGCTCATGTCATCGCTGAACGTGCTGGGCATGGCGGGCAAGCTCAAGGAGCTGGGCTACGAGGGCCTCCAGACCAACGCGGTGCAGTACGACCCCCGCCTCGTCGGCGGGGCCGAGGGCTCGACCGTCTTCATCCAGATGGCGCCGTTCCAGGCTGCGCCGGAGAACGAGAACGTGCAGCGGCTCATCGACGACGTCGTGGCCTCATTCCCGGACCTGGACCTGGAAACGGGCCTGACCCAGCCGCTCGCGGGCGGCTACTGGTCGGCCGAGATGATGCTCGAGATGATGCAGAAGGTGGACGGCGATCTCAGCCAGGCGGCGCTCGTCGAAGCCGGAAACGACAACTTCGTGTTCGAGGTACCGGACACGATCGCCAGGACGAAGTGGCCAAAGGCGCATTCGCAGGGATCGCCGTGCGGCACGCTGGTCGAGGCGGTCGGGGGCGAGTACACGATCGCGGTCCCGTTCACCTGCGGGAAGATCAAGAAGCTGTAGCAGGAGCGGGGACGACGGGCGGGCCGCCCGATTGGTACCGGCCCGCCCGTCGATCCGCGTCCCGAGGCGAGCGGCCGCGGCGTAGGTACCCTGCGCCGCAGCTCGCCGGGGCCCGAGCGGTCCTGCGGAGCGGGCAAGGGGAAGGTTGAGTTGACCAAGCTCTTCACCCTCGTCATCAGCGGGGCGGTGTCGGGCGGGATCTTCGCGATCGTGGCCGCCGGTCTCGTGCTGACGTACCAGACGTCGGGCATCTTCAACTTCGGCCACGGCGCGGTCGCGTTCACGACCGCGCTGGTCTACTTCGAGCTGCACTCGCCCGAGGGCGCGGGCTGGCCGATCGTCCCGGCGGCGGTCGTGTCGATCCTGGTCTTCGCACCGCTGCTCGGCCTCGGCCTCGACCGGCTCCTCCTGCGGCGGCTGGCGAGCGCACCGATATACGCCCGCATCATGGGCACGATCGGGCTCCTGGTCGCGCTGCCGCAGCTCGCCCTGTGGATCATCGAGCAGGGCAACGACATCTTCCACTGGGACCTGCCGTCCACCGACCAGGTGGCGCGCCCGCCAGGCCTGGGACCGGTGCCGGCCGACGTGTGGCACGTCACCGACGACATCACCATCAACTCGGACCAGATGGCGGTGTTCGTCGCTGCCGCGGTGACGGCGCTGTTGCTCTGGTACGTGCTGCGGCGCACTCGGATCGGGCTCACCATGCGTGCCGCGGTGGACCGCGGCGACCTCGCCCGGTTGCGCGGCATCGACACCGCCCGGACCTCGGCCGTCGCCTGGGTGCTGTCGATGGTCCTGGCGGGCCTGGCCGGGGTGCTGCTCGCGCCGTTCCTCGAGCTCGCCGACTTCTCCTTCACGAGCGTCGTGCTCGGCTCGATCGTGGCGGTGGTCGTGGCCCGCTTCCGGTCGATCCCGGTCGCGTTCGCCGTCGGCCTCCTGTTCGGCGTGGTGCAGAACCTCATGTACGGCTACGTGCCCGACTACGTGCCGTTCCTCGACGAGATCAGCGGGTTCAACTCGGCCATCCCGTACGTCCTCGCGTTCCTCGCCCTCCTCGTGCTCGGTCAGGTCGGGGGGCGTGCAGCCGGTTCGGTCGCGGAATCGGAGGCGCCACCGCCCGACCACCGCACCGGCGTACCCGCGTGGCGCCGGCGAGTCCCGTGGCTCGTCGCCGCGGCCGGGCTCGTCTGGTACGTGCAGTTCGTCGCTGACGACTTCTGGGCGAGCCAGGTCTCCTCCGGCCTGGTGCTGTCACTGGTGTTCCTCTCGTTCGTCGTCGTCACCGGGCTGGGCGGGATGGTGAGCCTGGCCCAGGCGACCTTCGTGACGACGGGCGGCTTCGTCGCCGGCTGGCTCGTGAACAAGCGCTTCGACACCGCCGTCCCGGTGCTCACCAACGACGGCCGGCCCAACTTCTTCGTCGCGGCGGTGGCGGCCGCGGTGGTGTCCGCGCTGGTCGGCCTCCTGATCGCGGTGCCGGTGCGCAAGCTCGGCCAACTCGAGCTCGCGCTGGCAACGCTCGCGCTGGCGTTCGTCGGCGAGCTCGTCGTCTTCCAGGTGGACGAGATCGGCAAGGGCTCGACGGGTTACTTCCTCGACCCTCCCCAGATCGGGCGGTACGACTTTGGCGATCCCCGCACGATGTCGATGCTCCTGCTCGCACTGGTCGCGCTGGTGTCGCTGTTCATCAACAACCTCCAACGCTCGGCGTCGGGTCGCGCCATGCTGGCGGTGCGCAGCTCCGAGGTCGCGGCCCGCACCTCCGGCATCTCACCGGTGCGATCGAAGCTCGCGCTGTTCGCCGTCTCAGCCGGGATCGCCGGCCTCGGCGGGGCCATGTTCGCCGCCGTCAACAGCCCGTTCTCGTATCGCAGTGCCCCCGCGCTCATCGGATTGATCTGGCTGGCGGTGACCGTGCTGTTCGGGATCCGGCGGCCAGGCGGCGCGATCATCGCCGGCCTCTTCTTCTCGCTGTTCCCCGAGTTCCTCTCGACCGCGGTCGGCTACCCCGACGCCCCGTGGACGTGGATCCCCGACAGCATCCGCGAAGCCTTGGCGTCGGATCACTTCGCGCCGATCCTGTTCGGCTTGGGTGCGATCAACCTCGCCCAGAACCCCGACGGGGTGCTCGCGATCGCGGGCCAGGAACGACTCGAGAAGCGGCGCAAGCGCTCGGAGCGCCGAGCGGCCCGGAGGGCCGGCGCCGGCCAGCCCGATCAAGGATGGCCCGGCGCCGGAGCGAGGCCGACCATGAAGGAAGAGACTCTCGGGGCGCTCGTCCCCGGCGCCGCGCTCCAGCTTCGGGGCATCGTGGCGGGATACGGCGAGGTCGAGGTGCTCCACGGCGTCGACCTCGCGGTGCCCCCCGGCCGGGCGGTGACGCTGCTCGGCGCCAACGGGGCGGGCAAGTCGACCCTGTGCGCGGTGGCCGCGGGGCTTCTCGCACCCACTCGCGGTCGCATCCTGCTCGATGGCGACGACGTGACGGCCGACCCACCCTTCCGCCGGGCTCGCCGCGGCCTGCTGCTCGTGCCCGAGGCCCGCGGCCTCTTCCCCGGTCTGACCGTGGAGGAGAACCTGACGATCCTCCTGCGCAGCGGGGACGAGCGCCGGCAGGCGTACGAGCGGTTTCCGATCCTGGGTCAACGCCGCAAGCAGGTGGCCGGGCTCCTCTCCGGTGGCGAGCAGCAGATGCTCGGGCTCGCGCCGGCGTTGGCGAGCCCACCCGAGGTGCTCATCGCCGACGAGCCCACGCTCGGGCTCGCACCGATCGCGGTGGAGCAGGTCGCCGCCGCCCTCGCCGAGCTGCGCGACCGGGGCGTCGCGCTCCTGCTGGTGGAAGAGAAGGCGCGGGAGGCGCTCGCGCTGGCTGACACGGTCGCGGTCATGGAGCTGGGCCGCATCGTCTGGACCGGACCCCGTGAGGAGGCCGACGCCGACCGGCTGAGCGAGACCTACCTGGGTGTGGCGCGCGTCTAAGGCGGCGATCGGTGGGGCAGACTGCTCCGATGCGACGGTCGCTACCAGTCCTCATCTCGGTGGCCGTGCTCGCCGCGGGTGGGGTGGCGCAGGCCGAGCGGGCCGGCGGCGGGCCCGATCCCCGCGGGGTCACCGATACGACGATCAGGGTCGGCGGGCTGGGCGACACCAACCTCTATGGGGACGCCGCCGTGGGCGCCCGGGCACGCTTCGAGCGGGCCAACCGCGACGGCGAGCTCCCCGGGGGGCGCACGATCGAGTTCATCCGCTTCGCCGACGACGCGAGCGATGCCGCGCTCGACGAGACCGAGGTCCGCACGTTGGTCGAGAACGACCAGGTCTTCGCCATCGTGCCCGTCGTCACGCCCGCCTTCGAGGGCGACCGCCTCCTCGACCGGGAGCAGGTGCCGGTCATCGGATGGGGCATCGCCCCCGGCTTCTGCGGCAACGACTACGCGTTCGGCTTCAACGGCTGCCTGTTCCCGCCCGACGACGGGGCGAGCAACGTCTGGGGCGAGCTCATCGAGGAATACTTCGAGGGCGGTCCCGGGATGACGAGCGCAGCCGTCGTCGCCGACGACGATCAGGCCGGTCGCCGGAACCAGCAGGCGGTCACCGCCGCGGCCGAGGACGTCGGCATCGACGTCGTGTACGCCGAGCAGAGTGTTCCCGCGGCGGGGGTTCCCGACGCCACGCCGGTGGCGACCGAGATCATGACCGCGAACGACGGCGGCCCTCCCGACGTGGTCTTCCTCACCGGGGCGTTCCCCAACGTCATCGCCGTCTCCGGCTCGCTCCGCACGCTCGGGTATCAGGGGGTGCTCACGAACGCGATCGGGTACGACCCGCGGCTCGTCTCGGTGCAGGCGGGCGCGACCGCGCTGGTGCCGTTCGCCCCGTTCGAGACCGCGCCCGAAAACGCCACCATGCAGCGCCTGATCGACGACGTGCGCGCCGTGCAGCCCGACGCCGCGCTGACGCCGCAGCTGGCGGCGGGGTACTTCTCGGCCGACCTGTTCGTGCAGGGCGCGCGCAAGACCGGCAAGCGGCTCACGCCCGAGCGGTTCCTCGACGCTGCCAACGACGACTTCGAATGGCGCCTGAAGGGGACGGCCGGCCCGACGGCGTTCCCCGAGGGGCACGACGTCCCATCGCCGTGCGGGTCGCTGGTGCTGAGCGACGGGACCGCGTTCTCGGTGGCGGTGCCGTACCGGTGCGGCGAGCTCATCGAGACGTGACGTAGCGCGTCGTGTTCGGTCGGGGAGTCGTTCCCCTCCTCGTAGCCGGCTGGCTGCTCGTGCCGCTAGCGGGCCTCGGGGTCTGGACGCAGCGGGTCGTCCTCGACACTGACGAGTTCACCGCGTTGTCGGACGACCTGCTCGAGCGGGACGAGGTCCGCGACGCGCTGGCGTTCGAGATCGTGCAGGAGGTCGAACGGACTCGCCCAGGGTTCAGCCAGAGCGGAGTTCCGGTCGAGGCGCTCATCAGCGACGCGTTGACAACGCCCGAGTTCCGAGGCTTGTTCCGGGAGGCCAACCGGCGTGTCCACGACCAACTCGTGGACGGGGAGGACGCGCTCACTCTCGATCTGGATCCCGCGCTCACCCTCGTTGCCGAGCGGGTGGGCGAGGTTGCACCCGAGGTCGCCGACCAATTCCCGTCCACCGAGGAGTTCGGCGAGATCGTGTTGGTTCAGCGGGGTCAAGCGCCGTACGTCTGGATCGGCGCCGAAGCAGCCCGGTGGGGATCGTTGATTGCGATCATCCTGTCGTTCGGGATGCTCGCTGGCGATCGCGCTGGCCGAGCGGCGCGGGTTCACCCTCGGGATCGCCGGTGTCGGTGTGGTCGTCGCGTCGGTGGTGTTCGCGCTGCTCGTCACCGGCGCGCAGGCGTACGCGTCCCGTTGGGTCCCGGAGGGGGCCGACCGCGCCGGATTCGACGCGACCTGGGACGTGATCGAGAGCAGCCTGCTCGTTCAGACGCTCCTCGTCGCACTCGTTGGGGTGGCGGCGGCGGCGGGGTTCCTCATCGAGCTGGCGCGTGCGCCGTCGACCCGGCCGTCGATCTGACGGGTCGTCAGGTCTAAGCTCGGCGCCATGCCCGAGATCCCCAAGATCATCTCCGTCGACGACCACGTGGTGGAGCCGGCCGGCGTCTGGCAGGACCGCTTGCCCAAGAAGTACCTGGACGTGGGCCCGCGGGTCGAGCGAGCGCCGCTGGGTGAGATGAAGTTCGTCGGGGGCAAGTTCTCGTACGCCGAGGGCGAGGGCAACCCATGCGACTGGTGGGTGTACGAGGACAAGCGCATCCCCCAGACCCGCCTCAGCGCCGCGGTCGGCTTCGACCGCGACGAAGTGAAGATCACCGCCATCACCTATGAGGAGATGCGCCCGGGCTGCTACGACCCGAAGGCACGGCTCGAGGACATGGACGTGAACTGGGTCGACGCCAGCCTGAGCTTCCCGACGTTCCCGCGCTTCTGCGGCCAGACGTTCATGGAGGCCAACGACAAGGAGCTC
>Ga0136613_10000198_pt1 | contig 25301 bp, 26 predicted proteins | sample AntDrymUQ2722106_2_FD_106649 | JGI IMG/M metagenome (GOLD analysis project Ga0136613, IMG submission 106649) | Polar desert sand microbial communities from Dry Valleys, Antarctica - metaG UQ272 (21.06) | ecosystem: Environmental > Terrestrial > Soil > Desert | place: Antarctica: Dry Valley... | reverse complement strand
GTGCCCGCAATGGTGCTCCTCCGCCAGCCCCTCGGCCAGCGCGGCTCGTACGGAGCGACGGTCCTGAATGTCGCGCAGTGCCTCGGGTGGGCGACGTTCGAGCTGATCATCATCGCGGCCGCCGCCGGTGCCCTCTCCAACGAGCTCTTCGGCTTCGAGGGCCGAGCGCTCTGGACGATCGTCGCGGGCGCGGTCGCCCTCGGCATGGGCCTCCTCGGCCCGATCGGCGTCGTCCGCCGAGTGCTACGGCGCTTCGCCGTGTGGATCGTCCTCGCCTCGCTCGTCTACCTGACCTGGTGGGCGCTCAGCGAGGCGCCGGTGCGTGAGCTCTGGAACGCCCCCGGCGAGGGCGGGATGACGATCGTCCTCGGGATCGACCTCGCGGTCGCGATCACGGTCAGCTGGATCCCGCTAGCCGCGGACTACACGCGCTTCGCGCGCGAGCCGCGCGGCGCCTTCATCGGCACCGGCCTCGGTTATCTCATCGCCGGCACGTGGATGCTCTCGCTCGGCGCCCTCCTCGTCCTCTCCCGCGGCCTCTCCGACCCGGCCGAGGTGCCCGCGGGGGTCGCCGCCGCCGGCCTGGCGAGCGCGCTTGCGCTCCTCGCGGTGACCGTGGACGAGACGGACGAGGCCTTCGCCAACGTCTACTCGGGCGCGGTCTCGCTCCAGAACCTCTTTGCGGGCGCCTCGCAACGCCTGCTGCTCGTGGGGGTCACCTCGCTCGCAACCATCGGCGCGCTCACGATCGAGCTCCGGAGCTACGAGACGTACCTACTCCTCCTCGGATCGTTCTTCGTCCCGCTCTTCGGCGTGCTCCTCGCAGACTGGCTGCTCTCGGGTGCCTCGTACCGCGGCGTCGACTTCTTCATCGGGCCGGCGTTTCGCCCGGGGCCGATCCTCGCCTGGATCGCCGGGTTCGGCCTCTATCAGTGGCTGCACGCGCTCGGGCCTTCCTGGTGGACGGATCTCGTCGCGCGGACCGACCCGCCCGCGATTGGCGCGTCTCTTCCGAGCTTCGCGCTTGCCTTCGTCCTGACCGCGCTCGCGCTGACGATCGAGCGGCGCCTGCGAGCGGCTTCCGCGCCCGCGTGATCGCGCTCGCCCAGTGCGAGGACGCGCTCTATCTCATCGAGGTCGGCGAGACGATCGAGGAGGACGACCTCGCGGGACAGGAGCCTGGAGGGCGCGTCGAGCGGCCTCGGCCTGTCGAGCTCGTGCCGGCCTGGCTCTCGGCGACGCTCGTCGACGTGGACGCGTCCGGCTCCACGGTCATCGTCGCCGTCGATCGGCGGCCGCCGCTCCTCGCCTCCTACGACGCAGGCGGCACCTGGAGCGAGCGCGGAGCGGGCCTTCCCCGCGGCCGCGCCGTGGCGCTCGGCGAGAACCCCGACGACGTCCTCTTCGCCACGCGAAACCGCCTCTACGTCTCGCGCGACGGCGGTCTCTTCTGGCGGGCGGTCGGCGTCGAACTGCCGGAGATCGAGGACGCCGATTGGGGTTAGGCTCGCCGCCGTGAATCGCGAGGAGATCGGGCCAGCGATCGCACTCGTCGCCGAGCAGGCCCAGGCCTATCTCGCGAAGCTCGACGATGCGCCGCTCCACGGTGAGCGGTTCGAGGAGGCGGCCTGGGCCTTCGACGGCACGCTTCCCGAGGACGGCTTCGGCGCTGCCGAGACGCTCCGGCGGCTCGTCGAGGAGGGCATGGAGGCGACCGTCGCCTCCTCGGGCCCGCGCTGCTTCCACTTCGTGACTGGCGGCGTCACGCCCGCTGCGCTCGGTGCCGACTGGCTCGCCTCGGCGCTCGACCAGAACTCGTTCGCCTGGATCGAGTCGCCGCTCGGCGCCCAGCTCGAGCGCACGAGCCTCGGTTGGCTCCGCGACCTCTTCGGCCTCCCCCAGGCCTGGGGCGGCGTGCTCACGAGCGGGGCGACGATGGCGAACTTCGTGGCGCTCGGCTGCGCCCGGCGGTGGTGGGCCGGCCGGCACGGCGTGGACGTCGACGCTGCCGGTCTGCCCGGCTTGCCGCCCGTCCCCGTGTTCGCGAGCGGCTACGTCCACTCGACGGCGGTCAAGGCGCTCGGAATGCTCGGGATCGGACGCGAGAGCGTCCGGATCCTCGTGCGCGACGAGGTCGGCCGGCTCGACCTCGAGGAGCTGGAGCGAGCGCTCGGCGGCCTGGACGGCGCGCCCGCGCTCCTGCTCGCGACCGCGGGGGAGGTGAACGCCGGCGACTTCGACCCGATCCCCGCGATGGCCGACCTTGCCGAGCGCTACGGAGCCTGGCTCCACGTGGACGGGGCCTTCGGCCTCTTCGCCCGCGTCTCGCCCGAGAGCGCCCATCTGGCCGCAGGCGTCGAGCGCGCCGACTCGGTGATCGCGGACGGCCACAAGTGGCTGAACGTCCCCTACGACTGCGGCTTCGCGTTCGTCAAGGACGGCTCGGCGTTGATGCCCGTTTTCAACGCGGCCGCCGCGTACCTGCCCGGCGAGGATCCCGATCGCCCGAACTTCGGCTTCCTCGGCCCGGAGAGCTCACGGCGCGCGCGGTCGCTCGCCGTCTGGGCCACGCTCAACGCCTACGGACGGCGCGGCTATCGCGAGCTCGTCGAGCGGAACCTCCGGCTCACGCAGCGGGCGGCCGCACGGGTCGACGCGGCGCCCGAGCTCGAGCGGCTCGCCGACCCCCAGCTCTGCATCGTCACCTTCAGGCTTCGACCCGAAGGTGTCTCGGAGGAGGAGCTGGACGCGCTGAACGCCCGCGTCGGCGACGCGGTGCTCGCGGACGGACGCGTCTACCTCGGCACGACCCGCTACGGCGGCCGGATCGCCTTCCGACCGGCGATCGTCAACTGGCGGACGACGGAGGCCGACGTCGACCTCCTCGTCGACGTGATCCGCGAGCTCGGCGCCGCTCACGCCTCCTAGCGCGCCGTCGCTCCGAGCGCCTAGAACCAGGGTCTGTCCCTCCGGGGTGGCCCACCCGGACCTGGCGAGTGTGCCGAGAGTGCAACGGAAGCGTGTCGAATTCGCGCGCAGGCGGGTCGAAAGAGGCCTAGCGCAGCTGGAATTCGCCGCGAGCGACGACGACCGCGGACCCGCTGACCTCGACTCGTTCGAGGGTCTCCGCGGACCCCTCGGCGCGCGCGTAGAGAACGCTCGGCCGGCCGATCTCCTCGCCTTGCCGGATCTCGATCTCGTCACCGAAGGCGATCCGGCCGTGTCGTGCGAGGTGGACGGCGAGCGGCCCGGCGGCAGACCCCGTCGCCGGGTCTTCGGGGACGCCGTCTCCCGGAGCGAACATCCGTGTCTTCCACCGCTTCCCCTCGCCGGCGAAGCAGTTCGCGCCCACGTAGCCCGTCAGGCGCCCGAGCGCCGTCAGGTCCGGGGCGAGCGCCGCGACGGCCGCCTCATCCTCGAGCGCGACGTAGACGTGCCGGATCCCGAGGTCGTAGAGCTCGACCGGAAGCTCCGAGCGCTCGACTCCGAGCGCCGCGAGCAGCTCCTTCTCCTCCGGGTAGGGCTCGATCCGCGGCAGGGGCTGCGACATCCGCCCGAAGACGATGCGAGCGCCCTCTCGCTCGAGGGCCACGGGAACGAGCCCCGCGCCGGTCTCGAGCCGCACCTCTAAGGCCTGAAGCGGCCCGCCCAGGACGAACGCCGTCCCAAGACAGGGATGCCCGGCGAAGAGCATCTCGGTCATCGGCGTGAAGATCCGAATCCGGACGTGCCCCTCGCCCTCGGGCGGGTAGACGAAGACCGTCTCCGAGAAGTTGATCTCCCGCGCGAGAGGCTGGAGGAGCTCTTCGGGCAGCTCGCGCGCGTCCGTGAAGACCGCGAGCTGGTTTCCGGCGAGCGCCCGATCGGTGAAGACGTCGACGACGACGTAGCGAAACCCGGCCACGCCCGGAGTCAATCAGACGAACCCGCGGCTCCGTCCGGCGCTAGCCGAGGTGGTGGGTGACGAGCGAGCCGCCGGGCGAGCGGTCGCCGCACGCGTTGTACGCGCCCTTGCACTTGATGCCCGAGAACGCGAACCACTGCGTGTGCTGGCCCGGCCCGAGCAGGGAGCGCGCGAACGTGATCTGCGCCGTCTTCAGGTTCGCGCGAGTGACCGCACCGCGCCCGACGGTCCGGCCGCTCCCGTTGCGGACGATCGCGACCGGCCGCCCGCGCTGAAGGCCGACGTCGATCCGCCGCTCGAAGGCCGCGTCGCCGTCCGTCGTGATGTACAGGGAGATCTGCGCCCCCTGCGTCAGCAGCGAGTTTCTCCAGGCCCTGTGCCAGGTCAGGCGGTGTACGAGCATCCCGCGCGCGCCGTGTCCGTGACGGGCCGACGCGAGATCGAGCAGGCCGCCCTGGTTTTCGCTGTAGGAGTTGTCGCCGCACCCGTTCGTCGCGACCGTCGTCCACTGAGCGGCGCAGGCGCCCGTGGTCGCCCAGTAGAAGGCGGGCCCGGGATAGTGGCTGCCCTTCGCGTCGTTTCGGGGGTCGCTTACGGTGCGGGTGTTCGCGCCGGCCGCCTGCACGGCGACGAGGGCGAGCAGAGCAGCGAGGACAAGGGGAAGTCGGGTCACGGGGCGCTCGCGGCCGAGGGTAGCGCACCCTTCGCGGAGCCGCGCTCCTCAGCCACGGCGACCTCGCCGTCGAACCGGGCGACCTGGTCGCGCAGGGCGAGGACGGCGAGATCCTTGGCCTTCGCCTCGACCATGACGTCGAGCGGGCCTGGAGCCGCGCGCACAAGACCTGTGAGCTCCCCAGGGAGGGACGTAGTCGCGTGCTGATCGAGCCGCGGCGGCGCGAGCACCTCACGTGCCTTCTTCTCTCCCGGCCGACGGCGCTTGACGAGCCGAAGCTCGGTCCTTGGCGCGGACAAGTGGGCCTTGGGACGGACACCGGGTGGCCAGGTCGCATAGGCGGCCGCGAGGGCCTCGGCCGGGTCCTGGAGCCCGGGAGCCTGGTTGAGACGGTGGTGATGGATGTCGAAGACGACGCGCACCCCCGTCCGCCGGTGCAGCTCGAGGACGTCACCGACATGGAAGAGCCGCTCGTCGTTCTCCACCACGAGCCGCGCCCGGGCCCGCTCTGAGAGGCCCTCGAACGCCTGCGTCCAGCGGTCGAGCGCGGCTGGCCTGTCGCCGTAGGCGGCGTCATGCGGCCACCGGGTCGTGCTCGGGGCCTGCCGCGAGGCGATCGGCCGCGAGGATGGGATCGTCGGCGAGCAGGCGGGCACCCGTCCGGCGCGCGAGCGCCTGGGTCGCTCCGCGTCCAGCCACAGCGACCGGCCACTCCGCGCCGAGCCGGCGCAACTCCTCCGTCACGGCGGCGAAGAGGTCTGGGGTCGATCCCGACACGACCACGAGAGCCGGATCGAGGGCTCGGGCGGCCTCAGCCACCGTGTCGATCGGCGTATCCGGCCCGAGGAAGCTGATTCGCCACCCGCGCGCGCGCAGAGCCAGGCCGAAGATGACGAGGGGAAGGTCGTGCAGCTCCTGGGGCGCGCAGGCGAGAAGCGCGCGCGGGCCCGAGCCCTGGCCCCAGCCACGGGCGAGCCCGAGCAGGCGACCGCGCAGGACGTTCGACGCGAAGTGCTCCTGCGCAACGCTCGCCTCGCCGCGGCTCCAGCGCTCGCCGAGCTCGTGCAGGTAGGGCAGGACGACGTCCGCGAGCACGGTGTCGATCCCGAAGGCGGCAAGGATGCGGTCGAAAGCCGCGTTCGCACCGGCATCGTCGTAGACGTCGAGGGCGTCTGAGAGCGTCTTCAGGCCGACCTCGAGCGCCATGTCGGAAGGCCCGGTCGGCGCGACGGGCTGCGCGAGAGCGAGCCGCGCGGCCTCGGCGGCGGAGAAGCCCTGCGCGAGGAGCTCGCTCATCGCCCGGACGCGGCCCTCGTCCTCGGCCGAGTAGAGCCTGAACCCTCCGGCGGAGCGGGCGGGGCGTAGGAGCCCATACCGGCTCTCCCAGGCCCGCAAGAGCTCGGTGCGAACGCCGACCCGCCGGCTCAGCTCTCCGATCCGAACGAGTCCGCCGCTGGCCATGCCAACATTATACAAATATTAGACAAAGATCGAACAGCGAGGATGGCGGAAGTCCCTCCCGTATCCTCGCGGGCGGCTTGAGCGCAATCGAAGTACACGACCTGCGGAAGGGCTACGGAGGCCGCGAGGTGCTCCATGGGCTCGAGCTCGTGGTCGAGCCGGGCGAGGTCTTCGCCCTCCTGGGTCCGAACGGGGCCGGCAAGACGACGACCGTGGAGATCCTCGAGGGCTATCGGCGGCGCGACGGGGGGCACGTCCGCGTGCTCGGCACGGATCCCGAGGAGGCCGATGCCCGGTTTCGAGCCCGGATCGGCATCGTCCTCCAGTCCTCCGCCGTCTACCCGACCCTGAAGGTCGACGAGATCGTCAGGCTCTTCGCCGGTTACTACCCGAGCCCGCGCGATCCCGACGAGGTGATCACGCTCGTCGGGCTCGACGAGAAGCGGCGCGCGCGGGTTCGGACGCTCTCGGGCGGGCAGCTCAGGCGCCTCGACCTGGCGCTCGCGCTCGTCGGAGACCCCGAGCTGGTCTTCATGGACGAGCCGACGACAGGCTTCGACCCGGCCGCTCGGCGCCAGGCCTGGGACACGATCCGCGGCATGCGTGAGCTCGGGAAGACGATCCTCCTGACCACGCACTACATGGAGGAGGCCGAGACCCTGGCCGACCGCGTGGGGATCCTCCGCGGCGGGCGGATCGTCGCGACGGGCCCGCCGCGCGACCTCCTCGCGGGCCACGTCGCCGTCGAGATCCGCTTCCGCCGAAACGGCGAGGAGGTCGTGATCGACACGGACGAGCCCACGCGAGTCCTCCACGAGCTCACCTCCGAAGCGGTTGCCGCGGGCGTCGAGCTGGAGGCGATCGAGGTGCAGCGCCGCTCGCTCGAGGATCTGTACCTCGAAGTCACGGAGGGCCCGTGACGCGGATGCTCGCGCGTGAGCTCCTGACGCAGCAGCGGCTTTTCTGGCGAAGCTATGAGGCCGCGTTCTTCACCTTCGCCCTCCCGATCCTCTTCCTCCTCTTGCTCGGGTCGGTCTACGGCGACGAGGAGATCGACGGGGTGCGGGGCTCGACCTTCCTCCTCGCCGGCCTGCTCGGCTACGGCGTCGTCGCGACCGCCTTCGCGGGCCTCGCGATCACTCTCGTCGTCAGGCGCGAGTCCGGCGTGCTGAAGCGGGTACGCGGCACGCCGCTCCCGACCAGCGTCTACCTGGCGGCGGTGATCGCCTCGACGCTCGTGGTGGTGGCGCTCGAGGTGATCGTGCAGCTCCTCGTCGGGCGCTACGTGATCGACGCGGACTGGCCGGCTTCGCCCGCATCGCTCGCCTTTGCGCTCCTGCTCGGCTCGGTCGCCTTCGCGACGCTCGGCCTCGCGGTCACCGCCGTCGTCCGAAGCGCCGAGGGCTCCTCCGCGGTCATCAACGCCATCTACCTCCCGCTGTCGTTCGCCTCCGGGGTGTTCTTCTCCGTCGACTCGCTACCCGGCTTCCTCCAGGCGATCGCGACGGTCTCCCCCCTGACCTACCTGCTCGACCTCGTGCGCGGCGAGTTCATCGAGGGACGGACCCTGGCCGACGGCGGAACGGAGATCGCCGTGCTCGTCGGCTGGGGCCTCGTGGGCCTGGTCGTGGCCCTGCGGTGGTTCCATTGGGAGCCGCGCGAGGCATAAGGAACGGATGAGCGACCCCTCCCTCGTCTTCGTCGATCCGAGCGGCGCGCCGACCGTCGTCGTCAATTTCGCCGTCCACGCTGGGCGCGAGGCGACGCTCGCCGAGATCGACCGGCTGGGCGACGCGTTGCTCGAGCACGTCGAGGAAGCGGAGATCGTCTGCGAGCAGCGGACGGAGCTCGACCGGGGCGGCCGCGCGAGCATCTACCAGATCCGGGTCGAGCTCCCGGGTGACACCTCGGCCCGCGACGTACTCGTCGGCACGATCGACGCCTGGGCGCGCGACTGCATCGCCGAGCGCCGGCTGATCTAGCTCGGCGGCTCGATCGAATAGAGCCGGGTCGTCTCGCCGTCGCGCGTGTTCATTCCCTCGAACGTGAACCCGACCTTCTCGAGCACACGCTGCGATGCGGCGTTCTCCGGGTGGGTCACGGCCACGATCCGCTCCAGGCCGAGCTCGGCGAACCCGTGGCTCACCCACGCGGCCGCCGCCTCGCTCGCGTAGCCCTTGCCCCAGTAGGGCTTCGCGAGGCGGTAGCCAAGCTCGATCTCGGGCCCCTTGTGCGCGAAGAGGATGAGGCCCGCGTCACCCATGATCGTCCCGGACTCGCGGTCGGTGATCGCCCAGAGGCTGAAGCCGTGCCGCTCCTGGTGGTCGATCAGCCGCTGGAGACGCTGCTCGCTGTCCTCGACCGACGCGGAATGGCTGTCCTCGGCGCCGATGTAGCGCATCACCTCGCGGTCGGCGTAGACGTCGTGTAACGGCCCGAGATCGGCAAGCACGAGCGGGCGCATGACGAGCCGCTCGGTCTCGATCTGCGGGCCCCCAGGGGTCAGCTTGAGCTAAGAGCCCGGCTTCGCCGTCATCGCCCAGACCGCGACGACGTAGGCGGCGAGCAGGAGGTACGAGACGCCGCCCGCGATCCTGACGAGCGTGCCGCCGCCCGCGCCCTCGGTCCGGGACGAGCGCCGCGCGGCGATGCCCGTGAGGACCAGGCAGATCAGGATCAGGAGCGCGCCGATGTCTGCCGTGGTGTAGCCGATCCCGATCCAGTCCGGGCCCTCGTCCCCGAAGCCCTCCTCGCTCTCCACCCACTGAGCCCCGACGCGCATGACGACGTACGAAGGCAGGACGCCGAGGAGGAAGACCCGGAAGCCGAGGCGCGCGCTCGAGCGTCCTTCCCGGCGCGAGAAGAGGACGATCCCGGCGAGCAGGAGCGTGCCGACGAGCACCATCGCGCCCAGCACGTGCAGGAAGAGCGGAACGTTCCACTCGTCGGGGCGAATGGCGGCGATCGTCACGTCAGGCTCCCGGCTTGAAGATCATCAGAATGAGCGTCACGAGGACGGCAGCGATCGCGATCGCGTTCCACATGGGCGCACGGCCGTCGCGAACCGCAGCCGCGAGGTCGGAGCCGGGCACGGTCTCCTTGCGGGCACGCCGAAACGCGGCGAGCGCGCGGCCGCCCGAGCCGGCGATCACGACCCAGAGGACGAGCGCCGCCAGGATCCAGGGATCCCAGAGCTCGTAGCCGTCGACGTCGATCGCCAGCCAGACCCCGAAGATGAGGATGAGCACGCCGGCGGCATCGAAGAGGAAGGGGCTGAAGCGCGTGAGCGAGAGCGCCAGGGCGTCCTCTCCGGTGTGCTTGAGCGTCAGGAGCATGGCGCCGGTGAGAAGCGTGAGCCCGGCCACGACGGCGAATGCCGCCAGGACGTGGATCGCGAGCAACCAGTCGTACCGGCTCATCGGCGCGAGCATAAACACTCGCCCGGCGAACTGAGCCGACCCGAGTCCTGGCGACGACTTCGGTCAGCAGGCCTTCTGTAGGCCGTGAGTCGACTGTGGTACAAGGCCGCCATGCCGCAAGCCAGAATCGGCACGAGCTTCGCTGGCTACCGGATCGAAGCGCTCGTCGGGCGAGGCGGGACGAGCACGGTCTATCGGGCGGAGGATCCTCGTCTCCACATTCCGATCGCGCTCAAGCTCCTGAACCCGGAAGCTGCGGAGGACGAGTCGTTTCGCGAGCGCTTCGTTCGCGAGTTCCGCCTGGTGGCCGGGATCAATCACCCGAACATCCTCCCGGTCTACGACGCAGGCGTCTGGCAGGACTCCCTCTACATCGCGGACTCTGAAGGCTCGGATGCAGGAGGGGCCGTTGGCGCCCGATCGCGCGCTCTCGCTGCTCGTTCAGGTGGGTGGTGCGCTGGACGCGGCTCACGGGCGGGGGCTCGTCCGCCGGGACGTGAAGCCGGCGAACGTCATGGTCGACTCGGGAACCGGCCCGGAAGCGCCCGAGATCGCCTACGTCGCCGACTTCGGGCTCATCAAGGACGTCCAGTCCGGCGGCCGCGCGACGGAGACGGGCGAGTTCCTCGGCACGATCGCCTACGTCGCCCCCGAGCAGATCGAGGGCCGACCGGTCGACGGACGGGCCCGAGTGCTTGGCCGGCCGGGTGCCTTTCGAGCGCGGCGTTACCCTGTCCGCCAGAGTTCGGAGTGCCCTTTACCTATTCCGCGCCCGGCCGTTGATTCGAGCGCCCGCCCATTCGCCCGCACCGCGCAGCAGCCTCGCAACGGAACTTGCACAGCGGGCTTGAGCTCCTGTACGTGCACGTGCGGATGTGCGACGCTAGCCGCGGTGGCGGGAGTGGCGGGCGATGAAGATGTGGTCAAGCGCTTCCGGCTGCTGGCCTCGCGCGGGATGATCCGCGCGGTCGTACGCGGAAAGGCTAAAGAGCGCCTGCCCGGCCGCCACGCTACGAGACGACGACGGTTCCCGAGCTCGCCGCCGAGGGCCTACTCGCCGCCTTCCGGCACGAGGGGCTCTGGCTCAGGGTGAACACGCCGAAGGACCTGCGCCGAGCGGAGGACGAGCTCGCGGCGCGCGCTGCAAGCGAGGAGGTCGTGGCCGCGAGATGAGCGAGCTCTCGCCGAACCTCGTCGACCTCGACCGCTTTGCCTTCGACGTCCGCCGCGTGGACAAGCCGTGGGGCTACGAGGTTGTGTTCGCGCACACCGAGAGCTACTGCGGCAAGGTGCTCTTCGTCCGCAAGGGCGAGCAGCTCTCGCTCCAGTTCCACCGCGAGAAGGACGAGACGATCTACGTACACGAGGGCCGCATCGAGCTCGAGGTCGGGCCCCCCGGGCAGGCGACGGAGACGGAGATCGTCGGCGCGGGCCGCGCCTTCCGCCTCACGCCGGGGATCGTGCATCGCTGGCGCGCCCTCGAGGACTCCTTCGTGCTCGAGACCTCGACGCCGCATCTCGACGACGTCGTGCGACTCGAGGACAACTACGGCCGCGCCGACCACCAGCCCGGCTGAAGCTCGCCCTCATCCGCTCCGCGGGCCGATGACGATGCCTGAGCGGCCGCGTGAAGCGCCGGCTCCGCTGCATCATCGACGCGAAGTCGGAACGCCTCGACCCAGATGTCCCGCGCCCAGCTGGGCTCGTCCGCAACGACGCGACGACGCATCTCCCCTGCTTCCTCGGCTGTGACGAACGTTCCACCGACGCCATAACGCCGGTGTCGGAGAACCCACCACACGACTTCAGTCATCAGACTTCAATATACGCGTCGCGGCTTAGTCGCAATCAGGAGCAGAGGTAGAACGTGGGGGTAGCGAGTTCGAGGGTTTGCGACGCGCGCCCGTCTCGCGACTTTCGTCAACATGAAAGCAGACCGCACTCGACGAGGGCAGACCCCGCGGAGACGAGGCCTGCCCTCGGCACGAGCCCGACGAGACGCCAGGCTCGACCACGCGGCAGCGGCCGCCGCGTCGCCCCGACGACGCAAGAAGGGCAGCGCAGCCTGGTAACTACCCGGAGGCTCAGCATTCCGTCAGGCACCGTTGCCCACCGACAGCCGGCCGGCCCGGTACCGCGGTCATGCCAAGCGCATGAACCGCTGCACAGGGATACAAACGCCCAAGACCCGCCGTGCGTACAAGCCGCGAACACCTTTTCTTCACTTTCGTCTAGTTGTAGGCGGAAGCCATTCTTCGTTTACTTGCTCAGGAGGTACGGAGGCTCTTCGAACTAGCGGCGACGAAAAGCGGGAGGAGCGGCACAGTGGGACTGCGGGCGTTCGGAGCGCTTCGAGATTCGGAAGGCGACGCAGCTAAGGATCGCGGGCCGACGGTGAGGTCGAACCCCGACGAATGGGAGGAGCTCCGTCGCGAGATCGCTCGGTGTCGACGTTTCGCCCGCTCGTTCGCGCTCGTCCGCATCACGGGCGGAACCGTCGTTCCCGGAACCGTCGTTCCGCTGGGGCCGTACCTGCGAAGTATTGACCATGAGTGGGCAGCCGGCGACGTGAGGTACGTCCTGCTTCCGGAGGCGGGCTGCGCGGCCGCGCAAGCTTTCGTAGAGCGGCTTCGCCGCGACGCGACGGAGGCGCTGGAAGGCGCGTCCGCCTCGGTTGCGGCGTTTCCCGAAGACGGTGTCACCACGGGCGCGCTCCTGAAGACGCTCCGGAAGCGCGCGGGCCATCGCGCGCGCGGGCGGAGCAGTTCCAGCGCCCGGATCGCGGAGTCGCCAGTTCATGCCTAGGGTCGGCAACGCTTACTTCACCGCGAAGCGAGCGTTCGACCTTGTCGCGTGTCTGCTGCTGCTCCCGTTCGTCCTGCCCGCGCTCCTATTGTGCGCCATAGCAGTGGCGGTCGACACGCGCGGCCCGATCGTCTTTTCACAGCAACGGACCGGGCGCCACGGACGGCGCTTCCGGATGTTCAAGTTCCGAACGATGGTGAGGAACGCGGAGGAGCTGAAGGAGGGTCTCCAGCACCTGAACATCCTGCCGCCTCCGGACTTCAAGATCATCGACGACCCGAGGATCACCCGCACAGGGAAGATCCTGCGCAAGACGAGCCTCGACGAGCTGCCGCAGATCTTCAACGTGCTGCTCGGCCACATGTCACTCGTCGGGCCGCGGCCCACGTCCTTCGCGCCCAGTACGTATTCGCTCTGGCACACCCACCGCCTCGAGGTTCCGCCCGGGATCACGGGGCTCTGGCAGGTCAAGGGCAGAAATGACACGACGTTCGACGAGCGCCTGCGCCTCGACATCCGCTACATCGAGAACATGTCGTTCGTGGCGGATCTCAAGATCCTCTCGTTGACGGCCGCTGCGGTCTTCAAGGGCTCGGGCGCCTAGTCGGTCCGTCGCCGGCCAGCGCCAGCCCGAGCGCGGACTGGCGATGCGGCCGGTGAGCGGGGACACTTCGACGATGGTGCGAACGCGCGCGCAACCTTTTTCCGACGCGCAGGCTCGCGAGGCGGAGCCTCGAGTCGCCGAAGCCACGGACTTCGACCTCCACGGCGTCGTCCGGATCCGGCTCGTCGACGCCGGCCCCTCCGACGCCGCGGCCGTCGGCCGGCAGCTCGGCCTTCAGCCGACAACGCTTGTCTGCGAGCCCGACCTCGTCATCCGCTTCGTCGACCGGCTCCCGGACGCGGGTCGGATGCGACTCCTCGGCCTAAACGACGCCGCGTTCACCGACGACGGCTTCCTCGTCCTGCGCGGCGTGCGGAAGAGCCGCGTGCGCGTGCGCATCCCGCTCGAGCAGGTAGGCGATCGCTGCGAGGTCGTCTGCGAGCGCGGCGCGGCCGGCGTCCCGCTCCTGATCGCGCTCGTCAACATGCGCGCGCTCGCGGTCGGCGCGGTGCCCCTCCACGCGTCGTCGTTCGTCCACTCCGGGACGGGCGTCGTGACCACTGGCTGGACGAAGGGGGGCAAGACCGAAGCGCTCCTCGCGTTCATGGCGCGGGGAGCGCGCTTCGTCGGAGACGAGTGGGTCTACCTCCTCGCGGACGATGACCGGGTCGTAGGCATTCCCGAGCCAATCCGCCTCTGGGACTGGCACCTGCGTCAGCTGCCGGAGTACCGGGCTACGACCACGGTGCGCGACCGGCGCCGGCTGCGCGTGTGGCGCCTCGCGGAGCTGGGACGGCGCGCCATGTCCCACGGAGGGGGTCGTCTCGGCCGCGCGGCCGACCGCGCCCGGCCACTCGTCGAGCGCCGACTCCACATCGACGCCGATCCGAGGCTGCTCTTCCCGGAGCGCGCCCTCGCGTTCGAGGGGCGGCTCGACCGGTTGTTCTTCGTCGTGACGCACGACTCGCCGGCGATCGAGGTCGAGCAGGTGGACCCGCAGGAGGTCGCGCGAAGGATGGTCTTCTCGCTCGAGTACGAACGACTCGACCTCCGCCAGGCCTACCTCCAGTTCCGGTTCGCCTTTCCCGAGGCGGCCAACGACCTTCTGGAGCGTTCGGAGGCGTTGCTGCGAGAGGCGCTCGAGCTCCGCTTTGCGGAGAAGGAAGCGTACGTCGTCCACCACCCCTACCCCGTCGACCTGGCGCAGCTCTACGAGGCGATGCGCCCGTACTGCGAATGAGCCGCCGCGCGTTCACCGTCGCCCTCATCGGCCCGGACGGCGCAGGGAAGACGAGCATCGCGCGGCGGCTCGAGCGCGAGCTCGGCGTCCCGGCGAAGTACCTCTACATGGGGGTCAGCCGCGAGTCGAGCTCGCACATGCTCCCGACGACGCGGGTCGTCCGCGCGATCAAGCGTCGGCGCGGGGCCCCGCCGGACACGGGTGGCCCGCCGGACTCGACTAGGCCGAGGGAGGCCGCCGGCTCCCGGCGGCCGCGGGCGGTCCGCGTGCTTCGCTCGGGTGCGAGGCTGGTGAACCAGCTCGCCGAGGAGTCGTACCGCGAGCTTCTCGCCCGCTACCACGTCAGGCGCGGCTCCGTCGTGCTCTTCGACCGCCACTTCTTCTTCGACTACCACGCCTTCGACGTCGTCCGGAGAGACGACCGCCCGCTCGAGGCGCGCATCCACGGCTTCGTGCTCGAGCGCGTCTACCCGCGTCCGGACCTGGTCGTCTACCTCGACGCGCCCGCCGAGGTGATGCTGGCGCGCAAGGGCGAGGGAACGCTCGAGGCGCTCGAGCGCCGGCGGGGCGAGTACCTCGCCCTCGCGAACGTCGCGCCAACCTTTGCAACCGTGGACGCGAGTGGCTCCCTCGACGACGTCGCGCGCGCGGTTGCCGACGTCGTCGCGCGCTTCGCCGCGACGCGTGGCGCGTCCGCCAACGGGTCGGCACCGTCCTGATGGCGCGGATCCTCGTCACCGACGCTCGGCTCGGGAGTGCCGTCTCCATCATCCGCTCCCTTGGCCGGCGTGGACATGAAGTGCTCGCGGCCGACAGCGAGTCGCTGAGCGCCGGGTTCTACTCGCGCGACGCGACGGAGCGCATTCGCTACCCGGCACCCGATCACGATCCGGACGGGGCCGTCGACGCCCTGTTGGCGACAATCCGCGAGCGATCCGTCGATCTCGTCGTGCCGGTGACGGACGACGTGATTCTGCCGCTCTCGCGCGTCCGCGACCGGTTCGAGGCGCTCTGCGCGGTGGCGCTCCCGGATCCCACGAGCCTCGCTGTGGCGCGGGACAAGCAGGCGACGCTCGAGCTGGCGCGCTCGCTCGGAGTGCCCGTGCCGCGGACCGCGCTCGTCGAGACGGTCGCCGAGGCCCGGCGCGAAGCGGCGACTCTGGGGTGGCCCATCGTGCTGAAGCCGCAAGCGTCCCGCGTCTACGGTCGGGACACAATCGACGCGTTCAACGTCGCCTACGCCGGTGGCTTCGGGCGCCTCGAAGCGTTGATGGCGCCCTTCGAGGGGAGGTGCTCCGTCCTGCTCCAGGAGTACCGCCGCGGCGAGGGGCTCGGCGTCGAGCTCCTGACGCTGAAGGGCGTCCCGCTCGCGGTCTTCCAGCACCGGCGCCTGCGCGAGGTTCCGATCACCGGCGGCGCGAGCTCGTTCCGCGAGAGCGTACCGGTCGACCCCTCGCTCCTCGATTTGGCGGTTCGGATGCTGGCTGCTCTCGACTGGACCGGGCTCGCGATGGTGGAGTTCAAGGTGGGGTCCGGCGGGCCGACGCTGATGGAGATCAACGGGCGGGTCTGGGGCTCGCTCCCGCTAGCCGTCAAGAGCGGGGTCGACTTCCCGGCGCTCCTGGCGGACGTACATCTCGGCGGCGGCTCGAATGCCAACGGCTCTCACAATGGCTCGTACACGACCGGCGTCCGCTCGCGGAACCTCGAGCTCGAGGTCGTGTGGATCGCGTCGGTCCTCCGCGGCGCCCGACGCTACCCGTTCCTGCCCGTGCCGCCCAGGAGGATGGCACTCGCGGCGGCCGCGCGCCTCTTCGTGCCCGGCGACGGCTACGACATCCTGGCAGCGGACGACCCACTCCCAGGGCTTGCGGACATCCTTCGCATCGCTGGCCGGTTGCGGCGAAAGATCGCGCGTGGCCGCTAGGGTCGCGCCGCAACAGCTCGCCCTCCGCGCCGCGCGGAGCGCGCCCTTTGCGGCTGCCGTTGGCCTCCTCGAGCGGCTCGGCGGCGCACGAGAGCACGTGCTGCCGATCCTGATGTACCACCGCGTCGCGCCGGCCGACGAGAGACCGGATCTCGATCCGGCCCTCCTGAGCGCGACACCCGAGGCCTTCGAGGAGCAGATCTCGTTCGTCGCGGCCCGGAGGCAACCGCTCTCCCTCGACACGCTCCTCGCCGTCCGCTCGGGCGAGGCTCCGCTCTCCGCGAATGCGGTCCTGGTGACGTTCGACGACGCCTACCGCGACTTCGCCGACCACGCATGGCCTGTCCTGCGCCGGCACGGCGTTCCCGCCACGCTCTTCGTTCCCACCGCGTACCCTGACGCCCCTGCGACGGCGTTCTGGTGGGATCGCCTGCACTCGGCGATCGCGGCCACGGCGATTCTCGAGGTTGAGACGAGCGTCGGCCGCCTGCCGCTCGCGACGCCGGCAGAGCGCCGCGCTGCCGTCTCGGCGCTCGCCGGACGCGTCAAGGAGCTCCCGCACGACGAGGCGATGGAGCTCGTCGGCGACGTCTGCGACCAGCTCGACGAACCCGAGCCCGTGCCCGCCGTCCTCTCGTGGGACGAGCTCCGCCGGCTCGCCGCCGACGGCGTCGCGCTCGCGCCGCACACGCGAACCCACCCGCTCCTCAACCGGCTCCAGGCCGAGCGGGCGCGCGACGAGGTCCGCGGCTCCGTCGACGACCTGACGCGAGAGATCGGACACTCGCCGCCCGTCTTCGCCTACCCCGCGGGGGGCCATGACGAGCGCACCGTCCGGATCCTCGCCGAGGAAGGGTTTCGGGTCGCGTTCACGATCGAGCGCGGGAGCAACGACCTGCGCTCGGCAGATTGGCTGCGGCTCCGGCGGGTGAACGTCGGACGGCGCGCGTCGCTCTCGCTCCTGCGAGCGCAACTCCTCCCGACGGTCGCCAGCGTCGCCCGAAATCGCAAGGCGACAGCATGAGCGCGGTTCACGGAACGTCGCTCCCGCGGACCCGGGCGGCCGGCCCGATCTCGGCGCCCACAGCAGGCGCCGCGGTCGCCGTCGCGCTGACGCTCGCCGCCGCAATCGTCTACTTGCCAATCCTCGCGCTCCTCTTCGCCGTCGCCGTCGCAGCCGCGGCGGCCGCCGTCGCCTGGCCCGACCTGATGACGCTCGGCGTCGTCTTCATCTTCTACCTCGACGTGCCCGCGGTCGCCGTCAAGGAGCACGGCGCGCCGCTCATCCTCGGCCTCGTCGTGCCGCTCCTCCTCCTCATCCCGCTCGCGTACCACCTGCACCGCGGGGAGCGGCTCGTGATCACGCCCGCATTCTGCGTCCTCGTGCTGTTCCTCGGCGCACAATCGGCGTCGGCCGCTCTGTCGGTCGCTTCGCTCGAGGCGACGGAGGAGGTGAAGACCTTCCTGATTGAGGGCGTCGTCCTCTACTTCCTGATCACCAACGTGATCAGGACGCCCGAAACGCTCCGCCGCGCCGCGTGGGCGGTCGTCATCGCGGGCGCGCTCCTCGGGGCCCTCTCGCTCTTCCAGGAGGTCACCGGGACGTGGGCGAAGCCGTACGGCGGCTTTGCGCAAATCCCGCCGGAGTTCTTCACGGGGCACTCCGACAAAGCGCGCCTGGCCGGGCCGCTCGGCGACCCGAACTACTACGCGCAGATCCTCCTGCCGGTGCTCCCGCTCGCGCTCTTCCGCATTTGGGACGAGCGCTCGTCTGCCCTCCGCGTGGCCGCGGCGGGCGGGGCAGTCTTCGCCACGGCCGGGATCCTGCTCACATACTCTCGCGGAGCGGGTCTCGCCTTCGGAGTCATCTTCCTCCTCATGGTCGCGTTCCGATATGTCCGCGCGCGCCATGTAGCGTTCGTCGCCGTCGGGATAACGATCGCGCTCTTCGCGCTCCCGGAGTACACCGACCGCCTCAGCACCGTCGGCGACGTGGCGTCGGCGACGTCGGAGTCCGGGAGCGGCGACGCCGCGGCGGCCGACGTCTCCGTCCGTAGTCGCGCCACAGAGATGCTGACGGCGTGGCTCGTATTCAAGGACCATCCGGTTCTCGGCGTGGGGCCAAGCGCATTCGGCGAGTACTACGGCGAATACTCGGCTCGCGTCGGAATCGAGGTTCGCGAGGAGGTGAAGTTCGGCTCCCGCAGAGGCGAGGCTCCCGAACGCGAGTCCCACAACATGCTCCTTTCGATCGCAGCCGAGCTCGGCTTCGTGGGCCTCGTGCTCTTCCTCTCCATCGTGTACCTCACGATCCGTGACCTGGTCCGCACGCGCGAGCGCTGGCTCGCGACGCGACCTGACATCGCGAACCTCGTCACGTCGATGCTGCTCGCCGTCGTGGCCTACTTGACCGCCGGCGTCTTCCTGACGCTCGCCTTTGAGCGCTATTTCTGGCTCCTCGTCGCACTCGCGGGCGCTGCCTCGATGGTCAAGCCGCGCGATGGTGAGGGGACGCCCGCCGCGAAGCGGACGTGAGGGTGGCGTCGTGGCGTGGCGCGCTCCGCCGGCTCGCCGAGAGCGCGCTCGAACGGCGCCACGGGATCGCGACCTCCGAGTTTCTGTACCTCGAGGATCTCGGCCTGCCGGCGGACAGCCGCGTTTGGCACGACCCGTCGAACTTCCTCGCGCTCCGGAAGGCGCTGACGCGACTCGACGTCGCCCCGGACGACGTGTTCGCCGACATCGGCTCCGGGCTCGGCCGCGCCGTCGTCGTCGCGGCCTCGCTTCCGTTCAGACGCGTAATCGGCGTCGAGGTCTCGGAGGAGATGACCGCGCGCGCGCGAGAGAACCTCGCCCGGAACCGCGGGCAGGTGCGCGCCCGAGCGGTCGAGCTCGTCACGGCCGACGCGCTTACCTGGACGCTTCCCGACGACCTGTCGGTCGCGTACCTCTACTGCCCGTTCACGGGCGACGTGTTCGACGCCGTGATCCGGCGCCTAATCACGTCGGTCGACGAGCACCCGCGCCCGCTTCGCGTCGTCTACAACTACCCGGTCGAGCACGCGCGGCTCCTGGCAACAGGGCGCGTCAGCGTCATCGATGTCGCGAGTTCGCAGTGGCCGCCGACGGCGCTCGACGGGCCGCACGTGATCGTGACGTACCTCCTCTTGCCGAGCAATGAGGCTCTGCGGGAGGACCTCCGCCGGCGCTTCCCCGAACAGCTCGCGGGAGCGGAGGTCTGGCGCGGGCCGCACGAGCCGGGCTACCAGCTCGAGAAGCCGCCTCGGCTCGGGGGCGTCGTCCTCGACCGTCCGGCCGACGCGGACTCGGCCGGACGGTCCTAGGCGCGTACAGTCGCGTCGAGCTCGGCGCGGAAGAAGGCCGCGATCCGGTCGAGCTGGACGTCGAGCGTCTCGCGCGCCGCGTTCTCGCTGCCGGCGCGGATCGTGCCCTCGCGAAGCGCCACGTCGTCCCTAAGGCGCTCCAGTGCGACCGCAGCGGCCTCCACATCCGCAGGCGGGACGAGCGGGGCGCCGCTCTCGCCGAGCGCGCCGCGGACGCCTCCCACGTCAGTGGCCACGACGGGAAGGCCCGCCGCCTGCGCCTCCCAAAGCACCTGCGGCAGGCCCTCTGTCAGCGACACGTGTAGGAAGGCGTGCGCCTCGCGGTAAAGGCGCCAGAGCTCGGGCCCGCTCCGCACGTAGCCGCGGAACTCGACGGCGTGGGCGATCCCGAGCTCCGCCGCCCGCTCCTCGAGAGCCGGCGCTAGCGGCCCGTCGCCGGCGACGATGAGGCGCCACGGGCCGCGCTCGCGGAGCCGCGCGAGGATGTCGAGTAGGAGGAGGGGGTTCTTCTCGCGGGCGAGGCGGCCGACGCTCAGCACCACGATCTCGCCGTCCCACGGCCGCGCAAGCGCCTCCTCCACCGCGACCAAGTCGCCCTCGCCAATGAGCGAGAACCCGGTGGATAGCGTCTTTGCCCCGGCCCCGCGGTACTTCCGCGCTAGCTCCTCCCCGAGCACTACGGCGGGCGATCTTCGTGCGAGCGCCTGGAACGTCCGCTCGAGCGCGACCGCGACGGGCACTGCCGGCGCCCACGCGCGGCTCGGGAGCCGGTTCCGGATGTACTCCGGATAGTCCTGGCGCACGCCGAGGAAGAGCGGGACGCCGCGGCGGCGCGCGGCGAGCGCAAGCGCCACGGCCATCGGGTGCGGGCCGAAGATCCAGGCCGCGTCGAGTCGAGAGGCCTCCGCGGCGAACGCACCGACCGTGCCCCGAAGGGCGCGTGCCTGCCCGCGCAGGTCGGTGACCGAGGGATAGTGCGGGAGCGGGACGAGCCGAACGCGCTCCGACGGCAGGACGTAGTGGCTGCGGCCCGGCTGAGGGTCGACACGTCCGAAGAGGACGACCTCATCGACCCTCGGCGGGAGGCTCGTCACGAAGCGGATGAATGCCTGATGCGTCGACACGAGCTCACCGTCGACGCGGTAGGCGAGGTCTGAGTAGACGCCCAAACGCATGTGGCTCCCTACGGGCGCTCGGACCGAGCGTCGCTCCGCGCGAAGCGGTTGCCGACCTCGCGCCAGAGCCACCGCACGTCGCGCGGTCGCGGGACGAGCTCGATGATCGGGTACCGGAGCGAGCGAGCGAAGATCGCCGCCGCGGCGGCACCGCCTGCGGTCGACGCGATGACCGCGGCGAAAGCCGCTCCCAGGCCGCCATAGGCGGGGACGAGGAGCGCGTCGAACGCGATCGTCGCGAGGAAGGCGACGCCGACGGCCGCGGTCGTGAGCAGCGGCCTCCCCCTTGCGGTCAGCGCGCCGCCGAGGAGCTCGAGGGCGACGAACCCGAACGCCGCGAGCGTCAGCACGCGGAGGTCGTCGATCGAGCCGTTGAACTCGTCCCCGAGGATCGTCACGCAGAGGAAGGGCGCACCAACGACGAAGGCGGCGGCCGCGGGCGCAGTCAGGAGCAGCGTGACGCGCGTGACGCGCGCCGCGAGGGCGGCCGCCGTCTCTCGCGACGCCCGGACGAGGTCGGGCCGCTGGACGAGGCGGGCAACCGCCGGCACGTACGAGAGCACTTCCGCCCACGCGGTGGCGACGCTGTAGAGGCCGAGCTCTCGTGAGCCCGCCGCCGAGCCAACGAACCACTGGTCGATGCGGAAGTGGCCGACCGCTAGCGCGCGCCCGACGTGCGCCTTGGCTCCGAACGAGAGCGCGCGCGAAGCCAGCCGGACGTTCGGCCTGCCGAAGCCGGCGTTGCGCGCCACGTGCGCGGCGAGGAGCGCGACGGCGAGGGCCTGGCCCGTGATCCAGGCGGCGAGCGCTCGGCCGACGGAGAGCGCGCCCGCCGCCGCGAGAGCTCCGTTGGCCGCGACTGTGACGCCCGGGCCGAGGAGCCAGGCGACGTTCGTCGCGGCGAAGTGGTAATCGGCCTGAGCCAGGAAGCTCAGGTACAGCCGCACGATCACGAGCGGCACGGAGGCGAGCGCGATCCACAGGAGTGCCCGTCTCACCTCGCCGCCGACGGCGGGAAACACCGAGACGAGCCCGACGACCAAGGCTGCCGCGAGCCCGCCGAGGAGGAGCGACAGGAGGAGCGAGTTCGTCGCGAGGCTCCGTCGCGCCACCGGCTCCGAGCCGGCGATGTTCGCGTTCGCCTCCTGCATCGAGAGCGCGCCCAGGTGCCCTGCGATCGTCGCGACTGTGACGAGGAACACGATGTCACCGCGTCCCGTCGCGCCGAGGGCGCGAGCAACGATGAGGAGGTTGAGTAGCGAGAAGGCCGCAGACGCGACGTACGTTCCGAGGGTGAGCGCGACCGTCGATACGAAGCTGCCCCGTCCGGATTCGCTCTGGCTCACTTCTCGAGCCAGTGCCGGAGCCTCTGCACCTCGGGCCGACGTCTGAGCGCGCTCGTGGTTGCGAGCGCCGCCCCGCGCGCACGGCCTCGTGCAGCGACGATTGTCTCGAGCCCCGGATCCGAGTTTGCGAACCGGTACTTGTACTCCTCGCGGCCGCGAAGGAACCTGCACTCGCTGAGCCCGTCCTCGAGCGCGCTCCTGACAGCATGGGTCAGGAGCAGCGAGCCTGCGGAGGCGCGGTCCCAGTCCGGATGGCGGCCGCCCTGGTAGTGGTTCTGCCTCCCCGCGAAGCGAAACGTCTGCTCGGCGGCGATGGGCTCTCCGTCGATCTCCATGAACCAGAGTCGGAGCCAGTCGCGATGGAAGGCTGTTTTCGCCAGGTCGCGATGAAACGCCTCGTTCGCACCGAACGGGGACTCCTCGTCCGTCCAGCGCATCCTGTGGAGCCGGAAGAGCACGTCGAGGTCGTTGTCCAGCCGCGCCGGGTCGTCGGCGAGCCGGAACCGCACGTGGTGCTCGTCCCTCAGGCGCCGCTCACTCTGCGCCGTCTGCTTCCGGAAATGCCGTCCACGCGATGCCATGTACTCGTCCCACGTCCCGTGCGCGAAGCGCAGGATCGGATACCCATCGCGCCCGAGCGTCCGTCCGCCGAGGAGGCTGCTCCACGCGAGCTCGCCCGGAAGGAGCTCACCGAGGAAGAAGTCCCACGCGTCGGGGCGCTCGTCGAGGAACCGCCGGAGTGCGCGCGCGGCAACGACTCGCGTCTCCGGCGCGCACACCGGCCCGAGCTGGTCGGCCGTGCCGTGGCCGACGAAGCGAAGCAACCGGACGCCACGCGAGATCGTCAGGTAGACCGGGAGGATCGCGACGAGCTCGTCGCGCGAGCGGCACGCCGTCAGCAGCAGACGCTTCCCGCCGCCGAGGTGGCGCCACCAGAGCGACATCCACTCTCGCGTCGCAAAGACGTTCGCGCTTCGGAGCGCGAGCTCGTCCCACTCTGCGGCGACGGCGTCAAAGGACTCGAGTGCCTCGAACCGAAGCTGCGGCGCGCGCGGCCGAGGACCACGCGCGGCAGCCGCGATCCGGCTCAGATCCGCAGGCCGCAAGTCCTGGTGAACCGGCAGCGCGACCGTGCGGGCGCGTCGGGATGCTGCCGAGGACGAGCCGTTGTCCTCGAGGAGCGGGTGCGCGACCGACCAGACGTCCAGCGCGACGATCCCGTGCTCGCGAAACCTCGCGAGCAGCCGCTCCTTGTCCGCGGACTCGACGGGAAACGCGAGCGGGCACGCGCCGTCCGGAAGGGCGTCAAACGGCGCCGGCGTGTCGGCGCCAAGCTCCCCGAGGAGGGCGGCGTAGTTCGCGCGCCGGCGGGCCGCGACGTGCGCGTCCGCGAGGCGCGGAACGAGTGCGAGCGTCGCCGCCGCGGGCGCCGATGCCGGGTCGCCGAGCGCGAAGTCCGCCAGGGGGTCGTAGCGTCCGTCGCCCGCGGCCTTGTCTGCCAGAGCGGCCATGGCACGAGACCGATTGGCGGCCCACTGCGCATGCCGCTTCGCGACTTGCCGCAGGCCTAGCCGGACTCGCGTCTCCGGCCCCGGCGCGCGTGTACGAATCATGAGCGCTCCGCCGTCGGGAACCGGGACCATCTTGTACAGGCAGTAGATCGCAAGGTCGCCGAGAGAGCCGACGGGCCCACTCGCGTCAGCGGCCAGCCACGCCTGCCCCGCGTCCTCGAGGAGGAGGAGCCCCCGCTCGTCGCACCACATCCGCCAGCGGGCCACGGCCTGCGGAAAGCCGAGGTAGTGGGTCAGGTAAAGCGCGCGTGTCCGGTCGTCGAGGAGCGCTTCGAGCTCCGCGCCGTCGGGGGCGAGAGAAGGGGTCGCGCCGTAGAAGCGCGGCTCGAGCCCGGCCCGGAGGAGCGCCTCGATCTCGGAGCCGTGGTGATAGGCCGGCACGAGCACGGCGTCCCCGGGCTCGAGGCCGAGCGCCTGCACCCCCTGCCAGAGCGCATGTCGGGCCCGTGAGAAGACGGCGGATCGCTGAAGGCCCAGCGGGTAAGGGAGCTCCGACGCGGGCGCACGCGCGTAGACCCCCGGCGCGAGCAGCGCGTCGACGCCGATCGCCGGCCGCCTCACGGAGCCGCCCCCGCTGCGTCCGTGGGCGGCGCAGGTGGCTCGACGACGCGGAACGACCGGAGCGGGATCGGCGCCGCCGTTCGCTCGTCGACGAGGCCGTTCCAGTCGGCGGTTCCCTCGTACTCGAGCATGACCTTCGGGCGCCCGGAGTTGTCGACGACGTACATGCCGTACCGCTGGAGCGCGCGCGCGATCGTCAGGCATGGGCCACGGCAGCCGCCGTCGCCAAGCGCCGCGGCATCGAGCGACGGATCGAGCTGGAGGCGCGCGCCCTCGGGGAGATCGTCGCGGTTGCCGTTACCGTCGGACTTCGTGGCAGGGTAAACGTGCGCCCGACTGGGCGAGTCGTAGGCGAAGGCGAGAGCGTGGTCGATTCGGCCGCGCTCGATCTCGCACGGGCGCACCAGCCCGGCGAGATACGGCACTCCGGCGCCGCGCGAAACGAACGCGCTGTCGCCGTCGCTGAGGGGCGGCACGCCGCTCCAGCGCGTGTTGTAGTGGTAGCCGTTCGTGGCCGACCAGCGGTCGCCGTCGCGGCGCAGCTGCCAGAAGCCCCACTCGTCGCCGGTCGCGGGATCGAGGACGATCAACTGCCCGTCACTTCCGGCAGCGGCTCGCGCCTCCTGCGGCACGGGCACGTCGACGGAGCCGCCTGACACGTTCACAAGCCTCCGCCCACCCGCGCGGACGTCGGACAACCACCCCTCGATCGCCACCGACTCGAAAGAGGCCGACGGGCCGGCTCGGTAGACGGGATAGGTGTACTGCGTCGGATCGGACGTCAGCTCCTCGCCCAGCGTGCGCACGCGCTCGTCGCTTCGCGGGTCGACGGCGGGAGCGGCCCCGATCGGCGCATTCCAGGGGCTCGAGTCGGCGTACGGCCTGTCGCACGCTCCATCGCCCGCGTGCGAAACCTGCGTGCGCTCGACGTCGTCCTTGCTGGCGCAGCCGCTCGCCAGAGGCCAGAGCGTGAGCGCGAGAGCGGCGACCGCCCGGCCTAGCGTCTGCGCGCCCGTCACCGCCGGATCAGCGCTCGACCGCGCTTCGCCAACGGACGGCCATACGTGAACGCGACGCGATCCGCGTGGCCGGCGAGCGAAGGAGCGAATGCCTGCACGAGCTTGCGGTCGTGCGTCCCGGCCGCCCATTCGAGCTTGAACCGCTCCTCCGCCCCCAGGAACTCGTACATCTCGGTTTCACCCTCGAACGTGTACCGGATCACGTCCTGCAGCAGTAGCGTCCCCGGCGCGAGCTTGCGGAACTCCTCGTCG
>Ga0136613_10000196_pt1 | contig 25324 bp, 24 predicted proteins | sample AntDrymUQ2722106_2_FD_106649 | JGI IMG/M metagenome (GOLD analysis project Ga0136613, IMG submission 106649) | Polar desert sand microbial communities from Dry Valleys, Antarctica - metaG UQ272 (21.06) | ecosystem: Environmental > Terrestrial > Soil > Desert | place: Antarctica: Dry Valley... | reverse complement strand
TGCTGCTGCTCGTCGGCGCCGCGCTGCTGGCGATGCTGGTCGTCACGATCGTGGCCGAGCCGCTGCACGTGTTCATCGACGGGCTCCGGCTGACGCTCGAGGACCTCTGGCGCTCCGTCACGGATCGCTTCTGACAGGCTCTCTACCGGCCGATGATCAACTTCCGCTTCCACCTCGTGTCCCTCATCGCGGTCTTCCTCGCGCTCGCGCTCGGGGTTGTCATGGGCGCGACCGTCATCGACCAGGCGATCGTCGACAGCCTCAACACCCGGATCGACGACGTGCGCAACGAGGCGAACGCCCAGCGGTCCGAGAACAGCGACCTGCGCCGGGAGCTCGACCGCCTGCGTTCCTATGTCGAGGGCACTGACGACTTCGCCGTGGCCGGGCGCCTCGACGGCGTCCCAGTCGCAGTCATGGCGTTGCGGAACGTGGACGGCGACACCGTCAACCGGGCGGTCGAGCTCGCCCAGGTGGCGGGCGCGGCCGCTCCGGGCGTCCTCTGGTTGGAAGAGAAGTGGCTGCTCGCCGACGACGAATCGATCCAGCAACTGGCCGACGTGTTGGGCGCGCCCGGGGACGACCGCACGACGCTGCGGGACTCGGCGCTGGCCGCATTGGGCGACCGGCTCGCGGCCGGGAGCGCCCCTCTCGGAACCGACCTGCTCGTCACGCTGGTCGAGTCGGGGTTCGTCACCTTCGAGGCGGTCGGAGACGAGGCGAGCGACGAGTTCTCCCTGACCAGCTGGCCCGGCACCGACGCCCGCGTGCTCCTCGTCGACGGGACCGACTCGAACGTCGAGATGAACGGGGTGGTCGAACCGGCCACCCGCGCGTTCGTCGCCTCCGAGGTCCCGCTGGTCGTGGGCGAGGTGTTCCGCGAGCAAGAGGACGGGCCCGACCGGGGGAGCCGCCTCGCTGCGGTGCGAGACGACGACGACCTGAGAGCAGTCGTGTCGACGGTGGACGATCTCGACCTGGCCGAGGGAAGGGTCACTGCGGTGCTCGCACTCGCCGACCTCGGGCGTGGCGTCGTCGGCCAGTACGGGTACGGAGCCGGCGCCGACCAGAGCCTGCCCGAGGCATCACCCCGGTGACCCAGCCCCAATCGGTGGCCCGCGCGGCCGCGGGTATGGGGGTCGCCACCGCGGTGTCCCGGCTCTTTGGGTTCGTGCGCGTGCTGGTGATCGCGGCTGTCCTCGGCACCACCTATCTCGGGAACACGTTCCAGGCGTCGAACTCCTTCTCCAACGTGTTGTTCGAGCTGCTGGCAGCGGGCGCACTCTCGGCTGTGCTCGTCCCCACGTTCGTCGAGCTCATCGACCGGGGCGACGAGCACGAGGCGGAGCGACTCGCCGGCAACGTGCTCGGCCGCGGGCTCGTATGGCTGGGCGTGGTCAGCGTCGTCGCGATCGCGGCTGCACCGTGGATCGCGCGGTTCCTCGCCAGCGGGGCAAGCAGTACCTCGCTGCGAGATGCCCAAGTGGAGCTGTCCACCTTCCTGCTGCGGTTTTTCATCCCGCAGGTGCTCCTCTACGCGTTCGGGACCGTCGCGATCGCAGCGCTGTACGCCAAGCGCCGCTTCGCGGTGACCGCGGTCGCGCCGATCGGCCTCACGGTCGTTCTCGTGAGCGCCCTGCTGGTGTTCCGCGCGCTCGCGGGACCGGGGAACGTCGACCTCGACCTTGCGCTGCCGGAGAAGCTGACGCTCGCCCTGGGGGCGACGTTGGGGGTGGCGGCGTTCGTCGGGGTGCCCGCCGTCGCCCTCCGGTTGACCGGGTTCCGCCTGCGTCCCCGCTTCGATCGCGGCGACCCCGCCGTCCATCGGGTGCTGCGCCTCTCGGGTTGGGCGGTGTTCCAGCACTCGATGATCGGGATCCTGCTCGTCACGGCAATCGTGATCGGTAACCGTGTCGAGGGCGGTGTCATCGCCTACCAGGTGGCGTGGGTGTTCTTCCTGGCGCCCTACGCGGTGCTCGCCCAGCCCATTCACACCACGGTCCTGCCCGAGCTGTCGCTCTCGGCGGGACGGAACGATTGGACCGCGTTCGCCGGTTCGCTCCGGTGGGCGCTCGACTCGATGGCCGTGCTGGTGATCCCGGTCTCGGTGGCCATGGTCTCGCTCACGAAGCCGGGAATGCGCGTGGTTGTGTTCGGCGAGGCGGCCGGGGGCGGGGTGGGCCTGTTGGCGGCGGGGGTCGCGTCGCTGGCCACGGGGCTCTTCTTCTACGGCACCTTCCTCCTTCTCGCCCGCGCCTACTACGCGCTCGGCGACAGCCGGGTGCCGGCATTGGTGGCGTTGGTGACCGCGCTCGCGGGCGCGGCGGTGATGGTCGTGGCCGGTCGGGCGGTCGACGGATCCGCGGTGGTCGCGGCGATCGGGATCGGCCACAGCGTCGCCTACGCCCTGGGCGCGTGCGTGCTCGCGGTCGGGCTGTCCCGTCGCACCGGGCGGGCGATTGTCCCTGCCGCGCTACCTCGGGCCCTGGTCGTCGCGGCACCGCTGGGGGCGGCGGCGTGGTGGGTCGCCGACCGCATCGAGCCCGCGACCAGGGGCGAGGCGTTGCTCGTCGTCGCCCTCTCCGGTCTCGTCGGGGGCGCGCTCTACCTGCTCGGTACCCGCGGGGTGGGTGGCGTCGCCGCGCTGCGGCGCAGTGCCATGGCGCGCGTCCGCTCCCCGGGCGGTCCCGACGAAGCCGACGTCGCCGCGGAGGAGGCATGAGGCGAACCGCGATCGCGGTCGCGGTCGCGGCCGTGTCGGTCGTCGCGTCGGCCGGCACGGGGATCGCCGCCCCGGCTGGTGAGGGCGACGGTCGCGTCGACCGCGTTCTGATCTTCACGTTGCCCAACGTGGGCTGGGCCGACCTCGATCGCGTCGAGCTCCCGAACCTCGAGCGGTTCTTCGAGCGGGCTGCCGTCGCCGGCCTTTCCGCCCGCGCCAGCACCGATCGGCGCACGACCCGCCTGGGCGACGGGTACATCACGCTCGGCGCCGGGACCCGGGCGATCGGAGACGCGGGCGTGACCGACGGGCAGGGCTTCGGCGCCGACGAGCCCTTCGGGGCCGACACCGCCGCCGAGGCGTTCCGGCGCCGCACCGGCCGGGAGGTCGAAAGTGGGATCGTCCAGCTCGGCGTCGCCCAGATCGTCGCCGGCAACGACGATCTCCTCCTCGACGCCGAGCCTGGGGCGCTCGGCGAGACGCTCGCCGACGCCGGGTACAGCCGGGCGGTAATCGCCAACGCCGACGGTACGGAGCCCAGGGGTGAGCCGCCGGTGTTCCGGCGGCAGGCGGTGAACGCCCTCATGGACGAGCACGGGGTCGTGAGCGGCGGACGAGTCGACCCCGGGCTGCTCGCGGACGACGGCCACGCCCCCTACGGCGTGCGCCTCGACCGCGCCGCGGTGGTATCGGCGTTCGAGACAGCGTGGGTATCGCGCTCGGTTGTGCTGGTCGAAGCATCGGATCTCGTGCGCGCCGACACCTACCGGAGCGTCGCGACCTCGGCCCAGGATCAGGCGCTGGTCGACGCCGCGCTGCGCCGTAGCGACCGGCTCTTCGGCGAGCTCATGGACGAGGTCGATCCCGGCCGTGATGCGGTGCTGGTGGTCGGCCCGGCGCACGCCGAGGGCACCGCGGCGCTGACGGTGGCGGCGTTGGGCGCCCCCGGCATCGAGCCGGGACTGCTGCGCTCCGCGACCACGAGGCGCTCCGGGTTCGTGCAGCTCTACGACGTGGCCCCGACGGTCCTCGACCTCGTCGGCGTCGACCGACCCTCGTCGATGGCAGGTCGGCCGTTCGAAGTCGGGAGGCGCGGCGGGGACACCGGCGACCGCATCGCTTTCATGATCGAGGCGAACGAGGCCGCCCGGTTCATCGCCGGCCGGGTCGAACCGCTCGCGCTCGTGATCGTCACGGCCCACGCCGCGCTGCTGGCGCTGACCTGGTTGTGGCTCGCGGGGCGCTGGCGCGCCCCGATGGCGCCGCTGGCGCTGGAGTTCGGCGCACTGGTACTCCTCGGTCTGATCCCGGCGGTCTATCTCGCCCGGCTCGTCCCGTTCCACGACCTCGGCGCGGTGCCGTACTGGATGTTCCTGGTCGGCGTTGCGATCGCGCTCGCGGCGGTGTACCGGCTGGTGGGCCGGCGAACCGCGATCAACTCGCTCGTCGTCGCTACCGGCGCGATCGCGGGCTTGCTCGCGCTCGACGTGCTGTTCGGCTCCCGCCTCCAGATCAACAGCGCGCTCGGGAACTCGCCCATCGTCGCCGGTCGGTTCACCGGGTTCGGGAACCTCGCGTACGCCGCCCTCGGCTCGGCCGCGCTCGCGCTGGCGGTGTTCGTCGTGGCCCGGATCGGCCGACCGACCGGGACATGGATCGCGGTAGGCATCCTCACGGTGGTGCTCGTCGTCGACGGCGCGCCCTTCTGGGGTTCCGACGTCGGCGGGGTTTTGTCGCTGGCTCCGGCTTTCCTCGTGACCGGCGGCCTGCTCTTCGGGTGGAAGTTCCGGCTGCGCACAATGCTGCTCGCCGCCGGCGCGACCGTCGTCGCCGTCGCCGGCTTCGCCCTGCTGGACCTGGCGCGTCCATCGGAGCGGCGAACCCACCTCGGGCGCCTCTTCGAGAAGATCGGTGACGAGGGCTGGTCGGGCTTCGCCACCGTCGTGACTCGCAAGCTCGAGGCCAACGTCGGGAACGTGGCGAACACGGTCTGGGCGCTGTCGGTGATCGCGGCGGTCGGGTTCGTCATCGCCCTTGTGGTGTGGGCGCCGGCCCGGCTACGCGACCTGGACCGCTCGACGCCCGTGTTCCGCGCCGGCGCGATCGGCGCCGCTGTACTCCTGGGCCTGGGCTTCGCGCTGAACGACTCGGGCATCAAGGTCCCGGGAGTCATGCTCACCGTCTTCGACGCCACGCTGGTCGTGCTGCTCGTCCGTGGCGCGCCGGCGGCGCACGCGGGGAAGATCCCAGCGTGACCATCCTGGTCGCGCTGGCGCTCGGGGCGGTCACGGTCACGTTCTTGCGGGTCGGCGCGAGCGACGTGCTGGCTGCACCCGCGCTGGCGCGGCGGAACTACCGCGATCAGTCCGTCCCGACCGCCGGCGGTGTCCTCATCGTGCTTGGGGTGCTCGTCGTCGAAGCGGGGCGGGCGGTGACGGGCGCCATGGGTTTTGGCGACGAGCCCGGGTTGACCCTATCCCGCAGCCTGGTGCTCTTTGCCGTGTTCGGCTTCGGCCTGCTGGGGCTGGTGGACGACCTGCTCGGCGAGGACGACGCCCGCGGCTTTCGCGGCCACGTCGGCGCGCTCGTGGCCGGGCGACTGACCACGGGGTTCCTGAAGCTGCTCGGCGGCGCGGGCGTAGCCGTTGTCTTGGTGGCGACGCCCGGATTCGCCGGCGGTCGCCGGCTCGTCACCGACGCGCTCCTCATCGCGCTGGCCGCCAACCTCGGCAACCTGTTCGATCGTGCCCCCGGGCGCGCCATCAAGATGAGCCTGCTCGCGTACGTCCCGCTGGCGTTCGCGCTCGGGTCGAACACGGTCGGCGTCGCGCTCGCGCCCGTGATGGGAGCGACGCTCGGGCTGCTGGTACCAGACGTGCGCGAGCGGCTGATGATCGGTGACACCGGCGCCAACGTGATCGGCGCGGTTCTCGGGCTAGGCGTCGTTCTCGGGCTCGGCCAGACGGCGCGCACGGTCGTTCTCATCGTGGTGGCGGCGCTGAACATCGCCGCCGAGCTGGTGTCGTTCAGCCGCGTCATCGACCGTGTGCCGCCGCTGCGCGCCCTCGATCGCCTCGGGCAGGCGCGCTAGGAGCTGCCGCCGGCTGCGCGCGGGAGCGGCGAGCGAAGCGAGCGCGACCAGATGACCTAGTCGCAGCGCGTGCGTTCGTACAGGACGCGCCGCCCGCCGTAGCGCGCGGTCACGGCATAGCCCTCGTCGGCCAGCTCCGCGGGGAGGCCGGGGAGGTTGCCGTAGCGGTCGTCCCAGACCAGCACCGCGCACACCTCGTCCTCTGCGGCCGCGTCCACGATCACGGCGGTGGTGATCTGGCCCTGCTCGATGCGCTTGATCGACGCGTCGACGAGATAGCCGGGGACGCGGCGTCCTGCCCGCCAGGCCAGGCCGGGCTCGTCGGTGATCACCTCGGCGTCGGCGGGGAGCTCGGCCAGCGCGGCGACGACGGCCCGCTCCTCCGTGTTGGCGCGACCGGGCCACAGCATCGGCCGGGCATGGCCCAGGTACCACGGCGCGACTGCCAGCCCCACCACCGCCAGGACCGCGGTGCTGCGGAGTGGTCGCAGCGCGGCGAGGAGCGCGAGGGCCGGGATCACCTCGGCCAGCTGTGGACGCCAGAACGCGGGCTCGAGGACCAGCAGGAGTACGACACCGCCGGCCCAGGCCGCGAGGAGCCCGGCGGACATGCGGACGGGGGGCGCGTCGGCCGCGGCTTCGTTCTGCGCCGTGTCCCCACGCCGGGGGAGCGCGGCGCCGGCCAGCGCCAGAACGCCCGCCGCGACCACGAGGGCGTCCCGCTCGAGCAGGGTCCGCACCACCTTCCGGGCGGCGCCGGCGTGGGAGGCGGTGCGGGCTGAGTTGCGGTGGTACTCGATGTACTGGTCCCACACCCGACCGAAGCCCCACGGCAGCGTGACCACCAACCCGACCGCGACGGCGGCGCCGGCCGCGAGCACGACGTCGCGGGGCCGGCGGCGCCCGAGGAGCAGGAGGCCGACCGGCAGGGCGGCCGGGAGCACGAGCACCTTGATGCACAGGGCCGCCCCCAGGGCCAGCCCGACCGCGACCGCCCGGGCCGACGAGGGCCGGGCGCGGTAGCCGAACGCGAGTGCGACCGCGGTCGTGGCCAGGGCGAGGGCCGGCCCGTCCGACGTGATCGGTGCTGTCGCCCACAGCACCGAGCCGCTCGTCGCCACCAGGCCGGCGGCCAGCAGCGCGCCGTGCCGGGTCGTGAGGTGGCGACCGGCGGCGTACGTCGCCACGGTCACGGCCGCGCCGGCCGCGAGCGGCAGCAGGCGAGGGGCGTTCTCGGTCCGCAGTCCGACCAGGTCGGCGAGCCACACCAGGGGGAGGAACAGCGGGCCCTGGGGGGAGAAGATGTCCCGGAACGGCAGCTCGCCGTCCCGCAGGAGCAGGGCCGACGACCCGAACACGCCGTCGTCGTAGGTCAGGAACCGGTCGGCGACGAGGGCGGGCACGCGGATGAGCAGCGCGCCGGCGGCGAGCAGGGCGGCGTCGATCCGCCGGGTGCGGTCCGCCGCCGCCGCCGTGACGCGAGTGCCGGCCGCTGTCGCCATCGGAGCACGGTACCTAAGTCGCAGCGGAGCGACCCATGGAGTGGATCCGCGAGACCGCCGCGCGGTTGGTGGTAAGTTCGTCCGTGTCCCCCTCCGCGGGTCGCTCCGCTCCGCCGTCCCGCTCGTCCGAGCACGGCCGCGCTCCGCTCCGACCCTCGCCCTTCCCTCAGGCCCCGGCGTGACCGTCAAGCACATCTTCGTCACCGGCGGCGTCGCGTCCAGCCTCGGCAAGGGTCTCACCGCTTCCTCGCTCGGGCGTCTGCTCAAGAGCCGGGGCCTACGGGTCACGATGCAGAAGCTCGACCCGTACATCAACGTCGACCCGGGGACGATGAACCCGTTCCAGCACGGCGAGGTCTTCGTGACCGACGACGGCGGCGAGACCGACCTCGACCTCGGTCACTACGAGCGCTTCGTCGACGTCCCGCTGAGCAAGAAGTCGAACGCCACCACCGGCTCGATCTACCAGGAGGTGCTCGCCAAGGAGCGTCGGGGCGCGTACCTGGGCCAGACCGTGCAGGTGATCCCCCACATCACCGACGAGATCAAGGAGCGCATCCTCCGCCTCGCCGACGAGGACGTCGACGTCGTGATCACCGAGGTCGGTGGCACCGTCGGCGACATCGAGATCCTGCCGTTCCTCGAGGCGATCCGGCAGTTCCGCAAGGATGTGGGGCGCGACCGGGTCTTCTACGTCCACGTCACGCTGGTCCCGTTCATCGGGCCCTCGGGTGAGCAGAAGACGAAGCCGACCCAGCACTCGGTCACCGAGCTGCGGAGCCGCGGCATCCAGCCCGACGCCATCGTCTGCCGGTCCGATCGGCCGATCCCGACCCGGCTGAAGGAGAAGATCTCGCAACTGTGCGACGTGCCCGAGGAGGCCGTCGTCTCGGCCGTCGACGCCGGCACGCTCTACGAGATCCCGCTGGTCCTGCACGACGAGGGCCTCGACGACTACGTCTGCCGGGTCCTCCACCTCGACGACGGCCCCCCTGACCTGGAGACGTGGCGCGACCTCGTCCGGCGGGTGGAGGGGGCCGAGCAGGAAGTGCGCATCGGCCTCGTCGGCAAATACGTGAACCTGCCCGACGCCTACCTCTCGGTCGTCGAAGCGTTGCGGCACGGCGGTTACGCGTGCTCCGGGCGCGTCGTCGTCGACTGGATCGCGTCCGACGACGCCGAAGGCCTCCTCGCCGAAGGGCGGCTGCGTGACCTCGACGGAATCGTGATCCCGGGCGGGTTCGGCATCCGCGGCATCGAAGGCAAGATCACCGCCGCTGCGTACGCCCGTGAGCACGCGATTCCGTTCCTCGGCCTGTGCCTCGGGTTGCATTGCGCCACGATCGAGTTCGCCCGCAATGTCTGCAGGCTCGCTGGCGCCAACTCCAGCGAGTTCGATCCCCACAGTCCGCACCCGGTCATCGACCTCATGGACGAGCAACGCGAGATCGTCGACCTCGGCGGCACGATGCGACTGGGCGCGTACCCGGCCAAGCTGGTGCCCGGGACGATCGTGCACGGCGCCTACGGGGAGGAAGTCGTGTACGAGCGGCACCGCCACCGCTACGAGGTCAACAACAAGTACCGCCGGCCGCTCGAAGAGGCCGGGCTGGTCTGCTCGGGGACCTCGCCCGACGACCGCCTGGTCGAATTCATCGAGCTCCCGCGCTCGGTACACCCGTTCTTCGTCGCCACCCAGGCCCACCCCGAGTTCAAGAGCCGTCCCGACCGGCCCCACCCGCTGTTCGCGGCGTTCGTCGCCGCGGCCTGCGACCGGGCCGAGGGGCGCGCGCCCCGGCTGCCGATCCCGACGGCCGATGCCGGCGTGGGTCGGTGAGCGAGTTCCGAGTCGTCGCGTCCACCGACATCGCCGACGCAGGGTTCCTGCGTCTCTCGCGCGATGAGGTCCTGGGACCGACGGGTGAATCGTTCACCCGTCACGTCGTGCACCACCCCGGCGCGGTCGTCGTGGTGCCGGTGGACGCCGGGGGCGAAAACACGCTCATGGTCCGCCAGTACCGCGTCGCGGTGCGGCGCACGCTCCTCGAGTCGCCCGCGGGCAAGACCGACGTCGACGGTGAGCCGCCCGACGTCACCGCCCAGCGTGAGCTCGAGGAGGAGATCGGCCGCCGGGCCGGTCGGCTCGTGCCCCTGGCGACCTGCTTCAACTCGCCGGGCTTCACCGACGAGCTCACCCACATCTACGCCGGTCTCGACCTCACGGAGATCCCGCACGCGCGTGTCGGCCCGGAGGAGGCGGCGATGACAATCGAGCAGATCCCACTGCGCGACGTCGACCGCCTGGTTGCCGCGGGCGAGATCATGCACGCGACCAGCATCATCGGGCTGCTCCTCACCCGCCGGTACCTCGAGGGCGAGTACCGCGTCATCGGGAGCTGAGCGCGCCGCCGTGACGAACATGGAGCGGAGCGGAGCCGTGCTCGGACCAGCGGGACGGCGGAGCGGAGCGACCCATGCAGAGGCGGCGGTCACCGACCGGGCCGCCGATACGCTCGACCGCCTCGTCGCGGAGTACGACACCTGGCTCACGGTCGAGCGGGGCCTGGCCGCGAACACCGTGCTCGCGTACCGGCGCGACCTGCGGCGCTACGCCGCGTTCCTGCGTGACCTGGGGATCGGTGACCCGCCGACGATCTCCGAGGCGACCGTGTTGGCGTACGTCGAGCAGCTCAAGGCGGCGCGCGACGACGAGGGACGACCCTTCGCGCCCTCGTCGATCGCCCGGGCGCTGGCGGCGGTCCGCTCCTTCCACCGGTTCTGCGTCGACGAGGGCTTCCTCGAGGTCGATCCCAGCGAGGAGGTCGGCGCGCCGCGCGTCCCCCAGGGCATCCCCAAGGCGCTCACCGAGGCCGAGGTCGGCGCGCTCCTCGACACCGTCGCCGGTGGCGACGCCCGCGCCGGGCGGGACCGTGCCATCCTCGAGACGCTGTACGCCGCCGGGGTGCGCATCAGCGAGCTGGTCGGCCTCGACCGCCGCGACGTCGACCTCGACGGCGGCCTCCTGCGGGTCCTCGGCAAGGGCAGCAAGGAACGGGTGGTCCCGATGGGACGGACGGCCCGAGCCGCGCTGGTGGCGTACCTCGACCGCGGGCGTCCCGCGCTGGCCGCGAGCGGTGGTCGCACCCGCAGCGGCGACGCGGTGTTCCTGAACGCGCGCGGCGGCCGCCTCACCCGGCAGGGTTGTTGGAAGATCGTGCGGGCGGCGGGGGAGCGAGCGGGGTTGGGCGAACAGCTGTCACCCCACGTGCTGCGCCATTCGTGCGCGACGCACATGCTCGATCACGGCGCCGACATCCGGGTCGTGCAGGAGCTGCTCGGTCACGCCAGCCTGTCGACGACCCAGGTGTACACGAAGGTCTCGCCCGAGCGGCTGCGCGCGGTGTACGACGCCGCCCATCCTCGGGCTCGGGGCACCGAACAGGGGTAAGGGTTTCCCTTGGGGCCGGGCGGGGCGGCGGGCAGTATCCTGGCCTCATGGCCGAAACCGCCCACGCGTCCCTGCGCGACCAACTCCAGGACGAGCGCGAACGACTGCTGGACCAGCTCCGGCAGATGGGGCGCGGGCCCGAAGGCTCCCTCTCCTTCGACGAGGGTTTTGCCGACTCCGGCCAGGTGACCGCGGAGCGGGGTGAGGTCGACGCCCTCGCGAGCACGCTGCTCGAAACACTCCAGGAGATCGAGGACGCGCTGCGCAAGTTCGATGCCGGGACGTACGGGCGGTGCGAGTCGTGCGGCAACCCGATCGGCGAGGCCCGGCTCGAGGCGATGCCGGCGGCGCGTCTCTGTATGGCCTGCGCGTCGAAGCGCCGTTGATCTAGCCCCGTGCCGCTGCGCGAGGCGCTTGTCTTCTTCGGCTGCCTCGTGGTGGCCATCATCCTGCACGAGATCAGTCACGGCGTCGTCGCGTTGTGGTTCGGTGACGACACCGCCAAGCGCGCCGGCCGGCTCACGCTGAATCCCATCCCGCACATCGACCCGTTCGGCTCGATCATCCTGCCGGCGATGGGGGCGATCACCGGCCTGCCGATCATCGGCTTCGCCAAGCCGGTGCCCGTCAATCCGGCGCGGCTGCGGCATCCCCGGCGCGACATGCTGTTCGTGAGCCTCGCGGGCCCGTTCACGAACTTCCTGCTGATGGCGACGGCGGCGCTGGTGACGCGCTCGCTGCTGCGGGGGCACTTCCTCGGCTCGGGCATCGGCAGCGACAGCCCTGACCTGGCGGTACAGATCTTCTTCGCGTTCGCGGTGGTGAACCTCTTCCTCGGCCTGTTCAACCTGCTGCCCATCCCGCCCCTCGACGGTTCTGCGCTGGTGGAACGGGTGCTCCCGGACCGTGCGCTCCCCACCTGGTACCGGTTCCGGCCCTACGGTTTCCTCGTCCTCGTGGTGCTGGTGTTCTCGACCAACGTCGTGGGCACCATCATCGAACCGTTCGTCGACGCGCTGCGCGACTTCGTCGTGACATGAGGCCGGTCCACCTCGTCCGGCGCTTCGTCCGGGCGCTGTGGCCGGGCCCGCCCCGCGCCGCCGATGTCGCCTGGGTGGAGTCGATGCTCACCCCGGCCGAGCTCGCGGTGTGGCGGCAGCTGCCCAACCACGACCGCCGGTACTCGATCCGGGTGGCACGCCGCGTGGAGCATCTGCTGAGCGGAACGCGGTTCGCCGACGAGCCATGCTGGTCGGCGGTGGCGTTGCTCCACGACGTCGGCAAGCTCGACTCGGACCTCGGCGTGTTCCGCCGCGCGTTCGCGACGGTGGCGGGGGCGGTGCGCCCACGGCTGCGTCTCTCGCCGGGTCCCCTCGGGCGTTACCTGCGCCACGACGAGATCGGTGCCGAGCGCCTGCGCGCCGCCGGCGCAAGAGACGAGGCGGCGCGGTGGGCCGGGGTGCACCACCAAGCCGAGCGATGGGACGCCACCGGCATCCCTGCGCCGGTGGCGGCGGCGCTGGACGCCGCCGACAACAGCTAAACGGGTGGCAGCAGTCCGATCGCCCGGCGGGCGCGTTCGAGCACCGGCCCCGCGATCGCACGCGCCTTCTCCGCGCCCTGCTCGAGTTGGCGGTCCACCTCGCCGGGATCGGCCGCGAGCGCCGCGTATCGCTCGCGTACCGGTCCGAGCAGAGCGATGACGGCGTCGGCGACCGCGCCTTTGAACGCCCCGTAGCCCTGTCCGTCGAACTCGGCCGCGGCCTCGGCGACGTCGCCGTCGGTGGCGGCGGCGTAGATCTCGAGCAGGTTCGAGACGCCGGGCTTTCCGGCGGGGTCGTAGCGCACGCCGGTGCCGGAGTCGGTCACCGCCGACTTGATCTTCTTCGCGACGACATCGGGCGGGTCGAGCATCAGGACGGTGCCCTGGGGCGAGTCGATGGACTTCGACATCTTGCTGGTCGGGTCCTGGAGGTCCATCACCCGGGCAGCCACGGGCGGGACGGTCGCCTTCGGTACCACCAGCGTGTCTCCGAAGCGGTGGTTGAAGCGGGCGGCGACGTCGCGGGTGAGCTCGAGGTGCTGGCGCTGGTCGTCGCCGACGGGCACCTCGTCGGTGTCGTACAGGAGGATGTCGGCCGCCATCAGGACCGGGTAGTCGAACAGGCCCACGCTCACCGACTCCTGACCCTTCCCCTTCTCCTTGAACTGGGTCATGCGCCGGAGCTCCCCGAACGTCGCGACACAGTTGAGGATCCAGGTCAGCTCGGTGTGGGCGGCGACGTGGCTCTGGACGAACAGGATGCAGCGGGCCGGGTCGAGACCGGCGGCGAGGAGCGCGGTCCCGGTCTGGCGGGTGGCGGCGCCGAGCCCGGCGACGTCGAAGGGCTCGGTCATGGCGTGCAGGTCCACGACGCAGTAGAGCGCGTCGTGGTCGTCCTGCTGGGCCGCCCACTGGCGGACCGCGCCCAGGTAGTTGCCGAGGTGCATCTCGCCCGAGGGCTTGATCCCCGAGAACACGCGTGGCATTGGGGGTGAAGGCACCATCTCTATGGCCTCGCTCGCTGCGGGCCGGGATACCCGGCCCGCGGGCGCTCGCTCGGACGCCAAGTCGTACCGACCTGCTTCACTGCTGCCGCACGCACCGATGTCACGCTACCTGCGGGAAACCTCGGTACTCTGGCGAGAATGCCTTATGAGGTCTCGACCGCGACCTTCGAGGGGCCCTTCGACCTCCTCCTGCACCTGATCCTGAAGCAGGAGGTCGACCTCTGGGAGATCTCACTCGCGACGATCGTCGACGCCTACCTCGAGCAGCTCGAGCGCATGGAGACGCTCGACCTCGAGGTCGCAACCGAGTTCCTCCTGATCGCGGCCACGCTGGTCGACCTCAAGGCACGTCGCCTCCTCCCCGGGCTCGACGAGGTCGAGCTGGACGAGGAGCTCCTGCGGTTCGAGGAGCGCGACCTGCTGCTCGCCCGCCTGCTCGAGTGCAAGACGTTCAAGGACGCGGCCCGGGCGCTCGAGGCGCAGATTCGCGAAGCCGACCGCAGCCTGCCCCGGACCGCCGGCCCCGAGGAGCCCTTCCGCTCGCTCGCGCCCGACCCGCTGGAGTCGGTCGCGCCCAGCGCGCTCCTGGCGGCGGCGATGCGCTCCCTCGCGCCCCGCCCGATGCCGCGGGTCGACACCGACCACGTCGCGCCGATCCGAGCCAGCGTGCGCGACGCGGTCGAGGCGGTCCTGGCCGCCCTGCCCGAGTCGGAACCGATGACCTTCCGGGAGATCGTCGCCGGGGAGCACGACCGCCTCGAGGTGATCGTGCGGTTCCTCGCGCTCCTGGAGCTGTACAAGCAGGGCCTGGTCGACATCGACCAGGCGGTGACGTTCGGCGACCTGATCGTGCGCCGCTCGACCGGAGACGAGGCGCTCGACACCGCCGGCCTCGACGAGTGGGATCAAGGCGCCGCCCGCCCGACGGAGAGCGAACGACGGTGAGCTGGGACCAGCCTCAACCGGACGAGCTCGGTCCGAGTGACGAGCTCCGGGCGCACGAGGCGCGTCGCATCATCGAGGCGGTGGTGCTCGCCGCGCTCGAGCCCGTCGCCCCCGGGCTGCTGGCCCAACTGGTGGAGCTCCCGGTGGCGCGCATCCACGAGCTGTGCAACGACCTCACCGAGGAATACGAGGACGCCGGGCGCGGCTTCGTGCTCACCCTCGTCGCCGGGGGGTACCGGTTCCAGACCCATCCCGACCTCGCGGCCTACGTCGAGCGATTCGTGCTTGAGGGCCAGCACGCCCGTCTCTCCGGCCCCGCGCTCGAGACCCTCGCGATCGTCGCCTACAAACAGCCGATCTCGCGGGCGCAGATCTCGTCCATCCGCGGTGTCGACCCCGAGTCGGTCCTCGGCACCCTCATCGTCCGGGGATACGTCGAGGAGGTTGCGCGCGACCCGGGGCCGGGCAACGCGGTCATGTACGGCACCACCCCCGCCTTCCTCGAACGCCTGGGACTCGGCTCGCTCGCGGATCTCCCTCCACTGGGTGACTTCGTGCCCGCGCCCGACGTGGTGGAGGCGCTCGAGCGCGGGCTGCGGCTGTCGGACGAGCCGGCACCGGCCGACGAGACGGGGTCGGCGCCGACCTGAGCGGCCCCGGTGGCTGAGGCGGCGCGCGAGTCGGGGGAACGCCTCCAGAAGGTGCTCGCCCGAGCCGGGTTCGGCTCCCGCCGCGCCGCCGAGGAGCTGATCGCCGCCGGCCGGGTCGCCGTCGACGGCGAGGTCGCGCACCTCGGGCGCCGGGTCGATCCGGACCGTGACCGGATCACGGTCGACGGCATTCCCGTCTCGGTGCGCGCCGACCTCGTGTACTACCTCCTGAACAAGCCCGCCCGGGTCGTGACGACGGCGCGCGATCCCGAGGGGCGCCCGACCGTCATCGAACTGGTCCCGCTCGAGCCGCGGGTCTTCGCCGTCGGGCGCCTCGACTACGAAACCGAGGGCCTCCTCGTGCTCACGAACGATGGCGAGCTCGCCCAGCTGCTCTCGCACCCCGGCCACGCGGTGCCGAAGGCGTACCTCGCGGAAGTGGACGGCGTGCCGACTCGCGCCACGGTGCGTCGGCTGCGAGACGGCGTCGACCTCGATGACGGGCGCACCGCGCCGGCACGGGTACGGCTGGTGCAGACCCACGGCGACGGTGCCGCGCTCGAGCTGGTGATCCACGAAGGCCGCAACCGTCAGGTGCGACGCATGTGCGAGACCGTCGGTCATCCGGTTCGTCGCCTGGTGCGCACGCGGATCGGGCCGATCAGCGATCGCCGCCTTGCGCCGGGGGAGTGGCGGCCGCTGCGACAACGCGAGGTGCGGGCGCTGTTCGAGGCGGCGGGAAGCCCGCAGCCGAAGCCCTCGGGTGACGAAGCGGCGTCGCAGTAACCTCCGGTTCCGTGAGGCTGCATGCGCTGCGCGGCGCGATCACGTGTACCGAGAACAGCAAGGGTGAGATCGAGGAGAAGACGCAGCGCCTCATCAAGGAGCTGCTGGCGCGCAACGATCTTGCCCACGACGACATCGTGAGCGTGATCTTTACGATGACCGACGACCTCACCGCCGAGTTCCCCGCCACCGCTGCCCGGGGGATCGGCCTCGGTGACATCCCCCTGCTGTGCGCGCGCGAGCTCGATATCGAGCACGGGATGTCCATGTGCATCAGGCTGCTCGCCCACTGCTACAGCGAGCGGTCCCGGGACGAGCTCCACCACGTGTACCTCGAGGGCGCCCGTGCCCTCCGCGACGACCTCCCCGAGTGACGCTGCCCGCCGAGCTCAGCGTCGCCGGGCCCCGGCCCCTGCGGGGCCGACTCCGCGTGCCCGGGGATAAGGGCATCGCGCACCGGGCCCTGCTGTTCGCCGCGCTGGCCGAGGGTCGCAGTCGCGTGGGCGGGGTCCCCGACGGTGACGATGTCGAGCGGACCCGCCTCGCCCTCGAGCAGCTCGGCGTGCGCTGCCGGGCTGCCGGCGGGCCGGTGTCCGTGCACGGTCTCGGGGGTGTCCTCCGTGAGCCCGAGGGCGTGATCGACTGCGGGAACTCGGGGACAACCATGCGCATGCTGGCTGGGCTGGTGGCGGCGCACCCTTTCCTGACGGTCCTGACCGGAGACGAGTCGTTGGTCACGCGGCCGATGGCGCGGATCGCCGAGCCGCTGCGAGCGATGGGCGCGCACGTCGACGGGCGTGAGGGCGCGACGCGGGCTCCGCTCGCGATTCACGGCGGCGGGTTGGGCGGCGCCCGCCACGAGCTCGAAGCCGCCAGTGGCCAGGTCAAGACCGCCCTGGTGCTCGCCGGGCTCCAGGCTGACGGGACGACCGAGATCGTCGAGCCCCGACGGAGCCGCGACCACACCGAGCGGATGCTGACTGCCCTGGGTGCTCCGCTCGAGATCGTCGACGAACGCACCCTCCGGGTTCGCCGCGGGGCGCTACCCCCCTTCGAGCTGGAGGTGCCGGGCGACCCGTCGGCGGCGGCGTTCTTCGCAGTGGCGGCGTCGGTCACGCCCGGATCGTCGATCGTGCTCGAGGACGTGAGCATCAACCCCACCCGGATCGAGTTCGTGAAGGTGCTGCTGCGCATGGGCGGCCACGTCGAGGTTCGCCAAACCGGCGAGCGGCTGGGCGAGCCCGTGGGCGAGATCGCCGTCGAGGCGGCCCCGCTGTCGGGCACGACGATCACGCCCGACGAAGGATCGATCGACGAGGTGCCCGCGCTCGCGGTGGCGGCGGCGTTTGCCGAGGGCGTGACCGAGATCACCGACGCGGCCGAGCTGCGGGTGAAGGAGAGTGATCGCATCGGCACCCTGGAGCAGGAGCTCTCCCTGCTCGGGGTGGAGGTCGAGGCCCGGCCCGACGGCCTCACCATCTGGGGCGGGCGCCCGCGCGCCGCCGAGCTCAAGAGCCATGGCGACCACCGGGTCGCGATGGCCGCGGCGGTCGCGGCAGTTGCCTGCGACGGGGAGTCCACGGTCCGAGGCTGGCGGGCGGTCGCCAGCTCCTACCCGAGCTTCGCCGACGACCTCACTTCGCTCACCGACGGGACGAACGCATGAGCAGCGCTCGGCGCGTGGTCGCGATCGACGGACCGGCGGGATCGGGGAAGTCGACGGTCGCCCGCGGCGTGGCGCGTGCACTCGGGTTCCCGGTGCTCGATACCGGCGCCATGTACCGCGCCGCCACGCTGGCCGCGCTCGACCGCGGTCTCGACCTGACCGACGCTGCCGCGGTGACGGAAGCCGCCCGCGCGGCCGAGATCGTCGTTGCGGAGACGGCGGGGGAGGACGACGGTGACGCGGTCCTGCTCGACGGGCGAGACGTGACGGCCGACATCCGCGGCCCGGCGGTGACGGCGGCGGTGTCGGTCGTGTCGGCCCACCCCGGTGTTCGCGAGGTGATGGTCGCGCGCCAACGAGACTGGGCCGAACGTCACCGCGGCGGCGTCGTCGAAGGGCGCGACATCGGCACCGTCGTGTTCCCCGATGCGCCCGTCAAGGTGTTCCTCGTGGCCAGCGACGAAGAACGGGCCCGGCGTCGCCACGGCGACGAGGAGGCGGCGGCGCGACAAGCCAACATGGGCGAGGTGCGGGAGGCCCTGGCCCGCCGGGACGCCCTCGACGCCGGCCGGGTGACGTCACCGCTGAAGCCGGCCGACGACGCGCTCGTGATCGACACCACCGGGCGTGCTGTCGACGACGTTGTGAGCGAGATCGTGAGCCGGTTCGAGTCGACGGTCGGGGCGGACGGATGACGGTCCGGAGCGACCGCGGGAAGCGGATCTTCTACCGCGTGGCCCACGCGCTCGTCCTCACTCCGTTCAAGCTGCTCTTTCGGGTGCGGGTCCACGGCCGGGAGAAGGTGCCGCGCTCGGGCGCGTTCGTGGTGGCCCCGTCGCACCGGTCGCTCATGGACATCTTCTTCACCGCGTACATAACCCGGCGCCGTATCCGGTTCATGGCCAAGCAGGAGCTGTTCGCGAAGCCGTTCCTCGCCTGGCTGCTCACCGCCGGGGGCGGCTTCCCGGTCGATCGCGGAAGCGCGGACCGGGCCGCGCTGCGGGCGGCCCAGCAGGCGCTCGAGGGTGGCGAGCCGGTCGCGATCTTCCCCGAGGGCACGCGCAACCACGGGCCTGAGATCGGGCCGCTGTTCGACGGTGCCGCCTATTTGGCGGCGCGCCTGCGCGTTCCGGTCGTGCCGGTGGCGATCGGCGGGAGCGAGGAGATCCTGCCCAGCGGCAAGGTCCTGCCCCGCTTGCGTCGGGTGGTCATCGTCATCGGCGAGCCGATCCTCCCGCCTCACCACGACGGGCGGGTCCGCCGCCGGGAGGTGGCGCAGATGACCGAGCAGCTCCGGGTGGAGCTCCAGAAATGCTTCGACGACGCCCTCGCGCTCGCGGGCGCGGGGAGCGACGCCTAGCCGGCCAGGTCGGCCAGCACGAGCGACGCGTCGGCGTCGCGGTCGTCGGTGAACGGACCACCGCGGGCACGGGCGCTCGCCGGGTCCCCGCCGAGCACGAACGCAGCCACGGCGTCGAGAGCGGGCATGAGCTCGCGCAGCTCGCGCGGCGGCGGGAAGTACTCGTCCTCCTCGGTCACGAAGACGGACTCGACCTCGCCGGTCGGGGCGAGCCTGGTGATCACGGCCTGCACCAGATCCTCAGGGGCACTGGCGCCGGCGGTCACCCCGACCACGCGGGCGTCTCCGAGCGCCTCGAGATCGAGCTCGTCGGGACCGTCGACCCGCACGACGTTTCCACATCCGGCAGTCGCCGCCACCTTCGTGAGCGCGATGGTGTTCGAGGAGTTCGCGCTGCCGATCACCACCACCGCGTCTGCTTCCGCCGCGATCGCCGACAATGCCGCCTGCCGGTTGGTCGTGGCGAAGCACAGGTCGTTGCGGGTCGCCGTCCACAGCTCCGGGAACTGGCTCCGGGTGCGGTCCATGATCCCTTCCCAGTCGTGGAGCGAGAGCGTGGTCTGCGCGAGCAACGCCACCTTCGAGGGGTCCGCGATCGCCGGGAGCGCCTGGTCGAGGTCGGATTCGTCCTCCACCAGCTGGATGGCGTCGGGGGCGACGGCCAAGGTGCCGACGGCCTCGTCGTGGCCGGCGTGGCCGACGTAGAGGATGGTGAAGCCCTTACCGGCCCGGACCTTTGCCTCGTGGTGGACTTTGGTGACGAGTGGGCACACCGCGTTGACGACGAAGCGGCCGCGATCGCGCGCCGCCCCGACGACCTCGGGCGCGGAGCCGTGGGCCGACAGCATCAGCGGGGCGCCGTCCGGGACCTCGGCGACATCGTCGACGAACACGACGCCGAGGCTGCGAAAGCGGTCGACCACGAGGCGGTTGTGCACGATCTCGTGGTAGCAGTAGACGGGCGGCTCGAAGACGCGCACCATCCAGGCGAGTGCCTTGATGGCCATTTCGACCCCGGCGCAATAGCCCCGCGGCTGGGCCAGCAGCACACGTTCCACGGTCACGCACCGAGGCTACCGAACGCAGGGATTCCATCCTGCACCGCCCTCCTACACTGGCGGCATGGCGCCCGCACGAGTCGTGGCGGTCGCGCCCGGTTCGCCGGCGGATTCCGCCGGGCTCCTCGCCGGCGACGAGGTCCTCAGCCTCAACGGCGAGACCGTGCGCGACGTCATCCGCTACCAGCTCCAGGCCGACGAGCCCTTTGTCGAGCTGCACGTTCGCCGGGGCGGACTCGAACGGCTGGTCGTGGTCGAGAAGCCCGCGGGAGCGCCCCTCGGGATCGAGCTGGACAGCGCAGTGTTCGACCAGGTGCGCACGTGCGACAACCACTGCCCGTTCTGCTTCATCTACCAGCTGCCCAAGGACATGCGCCCGAGCCTGTACGTCAAGGACGACGACTATCGGCTCTCCTTCCTGTACGGCAACTTCACCACCCTGACCCGGTTCACCGAGGCCGACCTCGAACGGGTCGTGACCGAGGGGCTCAGCCCCCTCTACGTCAGCATCCATGCGACCGACCCACACGTCCGGGCACAGCTCCTGCGGAACCGGCGGGGCGCGACGAGCCTGCGCTGGCTGGCCGCGCTGCTCGACGCCGGAGTCGAAGTGCACGGGCAGGTGGTCGTGTGCCCCGGGATCAACGACGGCTCGGTGCTCGACGACACGCTCCTGGGCGTGCTCGACCGTTTCCCGCGGCTCGCCACCCTCGGCGTCGTCCCCCTCGGTGTGAGCTCGTACACCACTGAGGCCGACATGCGACCGCACACCCGCGCCGAAGCCGGCGCGGTGGTCGACATCGTCGAGCGCTGGCAGGACCGTTTCGCGAGCGCGCGGGGCCGCCGGCTCGTGTTCGCCGCCGACGAGTACTACCTCCTCGCGGCCCGCCCGTTCCCGCAGCCGGAGGAGTACGAAGGCTTCCCCCAGCACGAGAACGGCATCGGTATGGCGCGCACGTTCGAGGACGAGGTGAGGGGGGCCGTCACCGGCGAGCCCGTGAGCCCGACCGGTCCAAGGGCGGGCTTCTTCGCCTGGGTCGACAGCGCACCCGCCACCGGCTACCGCGCGCCGAGGAACGGGGACAACGGGACCGACCTGGCCCCGCCGCGCCACACGCCGGTGGCGGTGCTCACCGGCTCCTACGGCGCCGAGGTGCTGACTCCGCTGCTGCCTGAGCTGCGGCGCGTCTCGTCGACGCCGGTCCGCCTCCTCGATGTCCCCAACCGCTTCTTCGGCGGCAACATCGGCGTGACCGGTCTGCTCACCGGCGCGGACGTGGCCGCGGTCCTGGCCGACGAGTCCGCCGGAGAGCGCTTTCTCCTGCCGGACGTGGTGCTCTCGCGGGGCCGGTTCCTCGACGGCACAACCGTGGCCGACCTGCCGCACCCGGTCGAGGTCGTCCCGACGAACGGCGCCGCCCTCGTCGCCGCGTTGCGCTGAGCAGCCCGCCGTGCAGCTCCCGGTCGTGGCCGTCGTGGGCCGCCCCAACGTCGGCAAGTCAACCCTGGTCAACCGGTTCGTCGGCCGGCGCGACGCCATCGTCGAGGAGCACCCGGGCGTGACCCGCGACCGCAAGGAGCTCCTGGCCGAGTGGAGCGGCCGGCGCTTCCGTCTCGTCGACACCGGCGGGTGGCTGGCGAGCGACGAGCCGCTGGCTCGGCAGGTGAGCCGGCAGGCAGAACGGGCGGTGGCGGAGGCCGACCTCATCCTCCTCGTCGTCGACGTCGCTGTCGGCGTCGTGGAAGAGGATGCGCGCGTAGCGGGGCTACTCCAGCGCGCCGGCACGCCCGTCCTGCTCGTGGCCAACAAGGTCGACGACGAGAGCCGGGAGACCGACGCGTGGGCGTTCAGCCGCCTGGGCCTGGGCGATCCCGTCGCGGTGTCGGCCATCCACGGCCGGGGGAGTGGCGACCTGCTCGACGCGGTGGTGGCCGCGCTGCCGCCGCCACCGTCGGACGAGGAGGACGGGGCCGCGGCCGACGAGGTCGGTGGTCCCTTCGCGATCGCGGTCGTCGGGCGCCCGAACGTCGGCAAGTCGACGCTGTTCAACCGGCTCGTGGGCGACGAGCGGACGGTCGTGCACGACCAGCCCGGGACGACCCGCGACGCCGTCGACACGATCGTCGAGACCGACGAGGGTCCGTTGCGCTTCGTCGATACCGCCGGCATGCGCCGCCGCAGCCGGGTGGACGAACCGACGGAGTACTACGGGCTCGTCCGCGCCCTGCAGGCGGTCGACCAGGCTGACGCCGCGCTGCTGGTGATCGACGCCAGCGAGGGCGTCACCCACCAGGACCAGCGGCTGGCCGAGCGGGTGGACGCCGCCGGCAGCGCGATCGTGGTCGTGCTCAACAAGTGGGACCTGCTCGACGTCGAGCAACGGGCCCGGGTGAAGGCGGAGCTCGCCGACCGGCTCGGCTTCCTCTCGTATGCGCCGGTGCTCCAGGTGTCCGCGCTCACCGGCCGCAACGTGGGGCGGTTGCTGCCCGCGCTGCGCGAAGCCGAGTCGGCCTACCACCGGAGGGTGCCGACCGCTGCGCTCAACCGGCTGCTCGAGGCGGCCCAGGCCAAGCAGCCGCCGCCGCTGGTGCGGGGCCGTCGGCCGCGGGTGCTCTACGCGACCCAGGGCGCTACCGACCCGCCCACGTTCACGTTGTTCAGCTCCCAGGAGTTGCCCGCCACCTATCTCCGGTACCTCGAGCGCCGCATCCGCGAGACATTCGACCTCGGACCGACGCCGGTGAAGCTGCGCGTCCGCCGCAAGGGCCGCTGACGACCACCGGTACGCTGGTGCAATGAGCGTGGCACGACCGATGAACGTTGCGGCTCACTCGGCGCCGAGCGAGCGCCGGCGGCGCAGATACCCGGCGCCGCAGCGAGCGAGGCCATAAGCCATGCACCATTCCCTTCCGAGCACGGTCGAGGTGCGCGAGGTGGGCCCGCGTGACGGGCTCCAGAACGAGGATCCCATCCCGGTCGACGACCGGGTCCGCCTCGTCGACGCGCTCTCCGGCACCGGCCTCAGCCGGATCGAGGCGGCGTCGTTCGTCAGGCCGGAGGCGATCCCGGCGATGGCCGGCGCCGAGGAGGTCATGGCCCGCATCGACCGCCGGCCCGGTGTCGTGTACTCCGCGCTCGTGCCCAACGCCCGGGGCGCGGAGCGGGCGCTCGCCGCCGACGCCGATGAGCTCCAGGTGGTCGTCAGTGCCAGCGAGACCCACAACCGCAAGAACGTCCGGCGCAGCGTCGACGAGTCGATCACCGGCGTGGGGGAGGTGGTCGGACTCGTTGGGCACGAGGGCGACCGCCCGGTCGAGGCGATCGTGTCGACCGCCTTCGGCTGCCCCTACGAAGGTGACCTCGACCCGGCGGGCGTTGCCGCGGTGACGCTGCGGCTCATCGAGCAGGGCGTCGACCGCTGCTCGTTCGGCGACACGACCGGCATGGCCACGCCCCGCCGGGTCGACGAGCTGCTCGATGCGCTCGAGGACGTCGGTCTCGTCGCGACCGACGTCGGCCTCCACCTCCACAACACCCGCGGCACCGGGCTCGCCAACGTTCTCGCCGCGCTCGAACGCGGCGTCACCCGGTTCGACGCATCCATCGGCGGGCTGGGCGGCTGCCCGTACGCGCCCGGCGCGACCGGCAACATCGTCACCGAGGACCTGGTGCACATGCTGGCCGACATGGGCGTCGACACCGGCGTGGACCTGGACGCGCTCGTGGCCGCCGCTCACCTGGCTCAGGACCTCGTCGGGCGGGAGCTTCCCGGCCAGGTCATGCGGGCGGGACCGCGCTGGAACACTGTCTCGGCATGAGTGACGATGCCGTCCGCAAGCACGTCGAACGGGCGCTGCAGGGCAACCTCGAACGTGGAGCCGACAAGCTTGCCCGCGAGGGGAAGCGGTTCGTCCGCGACCGACTCGCCCGCCTGCTCGACCCCGACTCGTTCGCCGAGGACGGACTGCTTGCCAACGCGCTCGCCGACAACCTGCCCGCCGACGGCGTCGTGACCGGCGTCGGTCGCATCGAAGGTCGCCCTGTCTGCGTGATGGCGAACGATTCGACCGTCAAGGCCGGGTCATGGGGCGCCCGCACGGTCGAGAAGATTGTGCGCCTCACAGAAACCGCGCTACGCCACGAGCACCCTGTCGTCTACCTGGTCGACTCGGCCGGGGCCCGGATCACCGACCAGGTCGAGTTGTTCCCCGGGCGCCGGGGCGCCGGCCGCATCTTCGCCAACCAGGTCCGGCTGTCCGGCCGGGTGCCGCAGGCGTGCTGCCTGTTCGGCCCATCGGCCGCCGGCGGCGCGTACATCCCCGCGTTCTGCGACGTCGTCTTCATGGTCGAGGGCAACGCGTCCATGTACCTCGGGTCGCCCCGCATGGCCGAGGAGGTCATCGGCGAGCACGCGACCCTCGAGGAGATGGGCGGGGCCCACATGCATGCCACGGTGAGCGGCTGCGGCGACAACCTGGTCGCCGACGATGACGCCGCGATCGACGCGGCCAAACGGTGGCTCTCCTACCTTCCCGGCAACTGGCGGGAGCACCCGCCGCCGGCGACGGCCCGGACGGCGCGCGTCGATGCCCGGCCCATTGCCGACGTGGTCCCGGCCGAGGAGCGCCGGGCGTACGACATGCACCAGGTCATCGAAGCGCTCGTCGACGAGGACAGCTTCTTCGAGGTGAAGCCGCTGTATGCCAAGGAGCTGATCATCGGCTTCGGCCGGCTCGACGGTGAGGTCGTGGGCGTCGTCGCCAACAACCCCATGCAGCTGGGCGGCGTCCTGTTCGTCGATTCTGCCGACAAGGCGGCCCGGTTCATCTGGCTGTGCGACGCGTTCAACGTGCCGCTCGTGTTCCTCGCCGACGTGCCCGGCTTCATGATCGGCACCGCGGTCGAGCGCGAGGGCATCATCCGGCACGGCGCCAAGATGATCTCGGCGGTCACGGAGGCGACAGTCCCGAAGGTTTCGGTGATCGTGCGCAAGGCCTACGGCGCCGGGCTCTACGCCATGTGCGGTCCCGCCTTCGACCCCGATGCCTGCCTGGCCCTGCCCACCGCGCAGATCGCGGTGATGGGACCCGAGCCCGCCGTCAACGCGGTCTTCTACAACCGCATCCAGGCGATCGAGGACCCCGAGGAGCGGGCGGCCTTCGTTGCCGAGCGGCGGGCCGAGTACGAAGCCGACGTCGACCTCGTGCACCTGGCGGCCGAGCTCGTCATCGATGCGGTGGTCGCGCCCGAGGACCTGCGCGACGAGCTCGCCCGGCGTCTCGCCCTCGCGCGTGACCGGCGGCGCGAGGACTTCGCCCGCCGTCACGGCGTGCCTCCGGTCTGAGCCCGGCGTTCGCCGGCGGATGTGACAATGGGGCGTGCCCTGGTGCGCCGAATGTGACCGGTTCCTCTCGCCGCCGACAGTGCGCGGCGACGGCACCTGCCCGTCGTGTGGGCGGCCCGTGGAACCCGCTCGTGCCGGTGCCGACAGTGCCGCGACCGAGGAGCCGGTCCCGTTTCCGTGGCACCTCAAGCTGCTCGCGGG
>Ga0136613_10000193_pt1 | contig 25340 bp, 23 predicted proteins | sample AntDrymUQ2722106_2_FD_106649 | JGI IMG/M metagenome (GOLD analysis project Ga0136613, IMG submission 106649) | Polar desert sand microbial communities from Dry Valleys, Antarctica - metaG UQ272 (21.06) | ecosystem: Environmental > Terrestrial > Soil > Desert | place: Antarctica: Dry Valley... | reverse complement strand
ATGGGTCGTACCTTCCCGACCAGCGTTGGCACGCCGGTCTTGCTTGAGAACCTTCACTCGATCACCGGGAAGGTACGCCCCTCCCGCACATCCACATCCACAGGTTTCAAGCATTGCTCCCTGGAGGTATCAGCTCGGGCCGGACGTCGCTCTCTCCTACGAGGTCGGACGGTGACGGACGGAGGTCGACGGTGTCTCTCGCGCTCAACATCGAGGCGGACCTCGAGCCGTGGAACGCTCCCGCGAACCGGATCGATTGGCCCGGCCCGTCCGACCCGGTCGGCGTCGAGGCAGAACCGGAATGGCTCGAGCTGTTCGCGGAGCTGTTCGCCCGTCCGCCCGCCGCGATGCCCTACGAGCGGATCGCGCGGCTGCTGTGCAGGACCTTCCGATCGGTGGCATGCGCCTACTCGCGTGTCGTCGACGGCGCGATCGTCGACGGCATCATCGGTGCGCGGTCCGTGGGTCCTGATCGCCTGCCGCTGCCCGCGCCGTGTGTACCCGCCGGGTCGATGACGTTCGTGGTGGGTCGCGACGGACCGTACGGATCGACCGAGGTTCGCCTGGCCGCCACACTCTGGAGCCTCGTAGCCGAGCTCGACCGACGGATCGTGGCCGAACGGGCGCCGGAGCCGGCGCATGCGGTGGAGCTGACCCCGCGCGAACTGACCGTCCTCGAACTCCTGGGAGCCGGGCTGACCGCCATCGCGATCGCCCGTCGACTCGGGATCAGCGCCCGCACCGTGCACAAGCATCTCGAGCGTGTCTACGGGAAGCTGGGCGTCACCGACCGTCTGGCCGCGGTGCTGGTGGCGCGCCGCCTCCGCCTCGTCTCAGGTTGACGGCCGGATGTCCGGTGGCCGGCGTAGGACGTCCGTGTCAGAGCGTGAGCGGCGTGACGAGGCCGGCGGCGAGGGTGTTGCCGGTGGGCGGGTCGATGACCACCGAGCACGCCACCAGCCCGGACGGCGTGGCGTGGACCTGGCGCGGCACGGCGCTCGCGCCACGGCCGGGTCGCTGGACGCGCGCGGCGTGCGGGTCAGCTGATCGCGGTGCTGCGCGACCCGGTCGAGCGCGCTCACTCCAACTGGGCGCACCTGCGCGGTGCGGACCTGGAACCCGAGGACGACTTCCTCGCGGCACTGGACCGGGAGGGCGAACGCATCGCGGCCGGGTGGGCGGAGTTCTTGCACTACGCGGCACTGGGGCGGGGGTGGACACCGGCGTCGTCACCGATGTGCCCCGCCACTACGTCCGACCGGACGTGACCGGCCGGACCTCCGGCCCGACCGCCGACGAGCGGGCCGCGGCGCTGCCGCGCTCCGCCGACGACGTCGCGCTGGTGGACGAGCTGACGGGGTGGTCCCTGCCGGGGTGGCGCGGCGCCTCGGCTCAGTAGCGGAAGGCCCGCGAGCCGGGCACCGACCACGTCGACGCCACACGACCGTGCCGCACCACGAGGACCTCGATGCCGCCACTGGCGTCCGGACCGGTGCCGGTCGCCCACAGGTAGGCGGCGGTCCGGCGGACCTCGTCGACCACCGGGTCGCGGTGGATCACGACGCCGCGAGCCGCTGCCTCCGCCCGGCACAGCGCGGCCAGGTCGTCCCGGGACGCCGTTCCGGCCCCGATGAGATCCGTGCGATCGTCGCGAACGGCGGCCGGGATCGTCCAGTTCTCGGCGACCCGTCCGTCGCGGAGGATGTTGACATCGGCTCCCGTGAGCACCGTCCCGTCCCGGCGGGTGACGTCCCAGGTGTAGGCGAGAGCGCGGTCGCCGTCGACGACCAGCGTGCGCGGGGCGAAGCGGTTGCCGACGTTGCGCTGATAGCGGACGGCGAACTCCTCGGTCGAGCCGGGTCCGACGACCGCGTCGAGCCCCGGGAGCTTCCCGGACCACTGCCGGCCGTCGTCGGTGAGCACGTCATGGGTCAGGCCGGCCTCCTCGCTCCACATACGGCACCAGATGTAGGGGATCTTCTCGATGGCGTGAACGGCTGTCATGGCTCCCAGCCTGGGCGCCGTCCGCGACACCGTCCTGTCGGTGTTCGCGGTCACTCCCGGAGAGGCTCGGCGTCGATCCGGCCGAGCTCGTGAGCCAGGACGCCGGGGCGCTCCGGGGCCACCTCGTCCTCGATCTCGAGCGTCCCCACGCGGTCGAGCAGGAAACCGCGGACGCCGCGAACCTGCGGGTCCGGTGAGATGGACCGGGAACTGCGCCTGAACTCCGTCGATCGCTACGTCAAGTCGTCGCCGCACTTCGTGCTCGAGGAACACGGGCACTGCGAGGTGCCGGCCGGGTGCGGCGGCGTCGTGCTGCGGTGGCGCGACCCCGCCGCCGCCGTGCCGGTCCGCCTGCAGTTGTGGATCGGCAGTGCCGAGGAGCGCCGGGTCGAACTGGACGGCGCGCGCCTGCAGAGCGGGCGGCCCCTGCTCGCCCCGGGCAGGCATGTCCTGACCATCGCCGCGGTCGCCGGCCCCGGCCCGATCCAGCTGCTGTTCAGCGCGCACGCCGACATCGCGGGCAACCCGCTCGTGCTGGTGTCACAGCCCGCCCCGTCCTGGCGCTGGAGCAACGTCGAGCCCTCGGCCGCGGCGTGGACGGCGGTGGACTTCGACGACACCTCTTGGAGCCCGATGACGTCGGGCGAGCTGACCGCCGAGGAGTCCGACAGTTACCCGGTCAAGCGGCTGCTGGAGGTGGATGCTGCACCGTTGACGGCGGTCGTGCCGTCCGGTCGGCTGTGGATCCGCACCGTCCTCGTCGTCCCGGCAGAGAGGTAGCCAGCGATGCGGTACACGCACAGCGTCGAGCGACTTCGTGTCGATCGTCCGCCACTCGTCCTGATACCGCAGTTCTTCGGATGCACGGTGTTCGACCGGCGGAACTCCCGTTACCTCCCGTTCGATCACGAGGCGGCCGGGCTCCTCACCGAGCTCGTCGACATTCCGATGGAGCAGGTGCACGGGCGGTGGCGGGCGACCGAGAGCGCCGAGCGGGTCGCGGCGCTGGAGCGGTTCTTCGACCACTTCGGCGACCTTGGCTTCTTCACCCTCGACCGCCGGCTCGCCGCCGACGTCCTGTCCGTGACGGTGCCGGACGACCACCTCGTCGGCCCGCTCGCCGTGCACCTGGAGGTGGCCTCCGCGTGCAACCTGACCTGCACCCACTGCTTCGCGGGTGACCTTCCACGGCACGAGCAACGGCTGTCCCTGATCGAACTGGGTTCGCTGTTCGGCGAGATGGCGTCCATGGGCAGCTTCCGGCTCGGGCTGACCGGGGGTGAGCCGCTCCTGCGACGCGACCTTTTCGACGTCATCGACCTCGCGACCAACCACGGCCTGTGCCCGTGCATCACCACCAACGGGCTACTGATCGACGCGGAGGTCGCGCGGGGCTTCGGCGAGCGGAACCCGGTGTGGATCAACGTCAGCCTGGAGGAGGCCACGGCCGAGACCAACGACGCCGTCCGTGGCCCGGGCACGTTCGACCGCGTTCTCGATCGGCTGGCGGTGCTGCGCGAGTACACGCCCTTCACCCTGGCCTTCACGGTGATGAGCACGAACGTCGACGAGGTCGAGCAGTGCGTCGAGCTGGCCGAGCGCGTCGGCGCCTCCACGGCCGTCTTCCGGCCACTGTACCCGGTCGGCGTCGCCCGTCGCCACCTCGACCTGATGCCGACGTTCGACCAGTACTCCGTAGCGTTGCGGCGGCTGGCCCAGGCGGCGCCCGGCAGCGGGGCCCACCTGCGTCACCTCGACCCGTTCAGCCCCGCCGCGCGGCACGAGGCGCAGCCGGTGACGTTCACCAATCTGGGCTGCGGAGCGGGCAACCTGGTGTGCTCGATCTCAGTGTCCGGAGAGACCAACCCGTGCAGTTTCCTCGGCTCCGATCACGTGGCCGGCACCCTGCGCGAGCGGTCGCTGAGCTCGTTGTGGCACGACAGCGCCGGGTTCAAGGCCATCAGGTCGCTGCCCGGCGGCAACCCGTGCGGCGGGGGTTGTGCCACTCCGGACGCCGATGGCCATTTCGCAGGCGGATGCCGGGCCCGGGCGCTCGTGCTCAACGGTTCGATCAACGCGCCGGATCCGTGGGTCGATAGCGCCGCGGCGGCGGGGTACCGGCGCATGCTCCCCCTCCTCACCGTCGAGCAGGAACGGCACGTCCGTTGAGCGCCGGTGAGGACTACGCCTGGTTGTACGATCTCGCGCCGGGCGAGGGGGACCCGGCCGCGCTCGCCGCGCTCGCGGAGCGCCTGGTGGGCGATGACAAGCGAGCGGCCGCCGCCGTCGCCTACGACCGCAGCTTCGGGCTCGACCCGGATGACGAGCACGTCGCGGCCGCGCGGGCGGCGTTGCTCGACACGTTCGCCGTGCGCGAGCACCAGCTGCGCTTCCGGTACGTGCCGGGCGGCACTTACGCGATCGGATCGGCGGACGGCGATCCTGACGAACGGCCCGTGCACCTCGTGCGCCTCAGCCCGTTCTGGCTGGGCGAGACCCCGATCAGCTGGTCGGCGTACTGCGCGCTGCTGGGCTGGGCGCCGCCACCGCACGGGGTTCCCCTCGGCCCCGACGACCGCTGGGGCGGGTTCATGCTGGACGAGACTAATAAGATCAGGTTGCAGTACTGCGAGGACGCCACGTCGAGGGCCGGGGACTGGCACGCGCACGCCGGCGGTGAGCTGGCCGACCTGTTCGGCACACCACCTCGAGTTCTCCAAGCTCCTGAGCTGGATGGTGTTGCGCACGCGGTCCGACACCGCGAAGGAGATCGAGATTCTCGTCCTGCGCCACCGACTCGCTGTGCGCCAACGGCGCACTCCTCGACCTCGGATCAGCCGTCCCGGCCGGGCCCTGGTCGCCGCCTGACCAGACTGCTCCCTACGCGCCGCTGACTCGGGCTTCCTCGTCACGCCCATGACAATCCTGCGCTGGCACCAGCGACTCATCGCCCGCCGTTGGACCATCCAGCCAGCCCGATCCGGCCGACCAGCCATACCGCCGGCCCCCGTGCCTTCGCCATTCGCCTAGCCCCACCTGGGGATTCCATCTGGAGAATCCTGCGCAGTGCGGGCGTCGACCCGTCGCTCCGCCGAGCCGGACCCTCGTGGACCGAGTTCCTGCGAGCTCGGCGCGGCGGGACGCTGACCTGCGAACTGTTGTTGTCGAGTACGTACAACTACGTATAGCGCGCCGCTGCGCCATGCGAAAGGTTGGAGGTCGGTGATCAGTCTTGGGGGCTGGAGATGCGCTTGGACCGGCCGAGTTCTCCGACCATGGCGGTGGCTGCGCTCGGCGCGAGCCAGGAGGTGCTGACGCCGGAACAGCTCGCTGAGGCCACCGGATCGCGCAGGTCGAGGCTCAGCGCATGAGACTTGCACCGGGTTACGTGTCCGCTCTTGCCGATGCAATGGAGCGGACGTTCCTGTGAGCCATTTGACGATCCTCCGGGACGTGAGCGTTGCCCTCCGCAGCAACATCTTCCGCGATCTGACGGGTGTTCCAGACGTCGACTTCGGCTTCACGAACCTCGCCACCGACATCGTCCTCTCGGCGCCCGATAGCGATATTCCAGCTGCCGCGCGCCTCTCGATCTACCTCTACCACATCGAGTCGGACCCGCAGCTGAGGAACCAGCCTGAGCTCGCGGTCGGAACCACAGGGCTCGTCCGGGCGCCGCTCGCGCTCCGGCTCTACTACCTGTTGACGCCGCTCCTCGACGACGAGGAGTTCAACCAGCTCGTCCTCGGCCGCATTCTCCAGGCGCTCCACGACCGGCCCTTCATCGACGAAGTGGCGGACGGGCCGCTCGACGACAGCCGGGGCGGCGGAAGCCCGAAACTTCGGCTCAGCCTCGAGCCGATGACTCTCGAGAACCTGTCCCGGGTCTGGCACGCGATGGGCTCGGACTACCGGCTCTCGCTCGCCTACCTGATGCGGACCGTGATGATCGACAGCGCCCTCGCCCCGCGCCGGGCGAGCCGGGTCGAAGAGGCCCACATCGCCGTCGAGCAGAGGGGCTGAGGCGATGACCCGCAAGGTCCTCACCCGCCAGGCACTGATCTCGGGGCAGATCACCGACGCGCTCACCGGCAGCGCGCCCAGGACCCCACCCCACCTCACGGTCGTCCGCGACATCGACAACGCCCCGGTCGAGGACGTCTCTGTCCGGTTGCTCACCGGCGGCCAGTACGCGGTGCACGGCGTTCCGCCGACGCTGCCGCCCGAGGCCGACATCGTGCTCCGCCTCGAGGTAGCGGCCGAGGGTTACACCACCGCCCAGCTACCCGTCGCGTTCGCCGCCGCCGACCTGGCCCGCGTGATCCGCGAGGTCACCATCCACGGCGAGACCACGGAGACCTCGGTCATCGCGGCGCCCGCGCGTGGCGAGAACGTGGCCCTTTTGCCCCGGCCCGTGACGCTCACAGGTCGGGTCGGCCGGGCCGAGGACCCGGGGGTGCCGATCCCGGGCGCCCAGGTGGCAATCACCGCCCCCGCGCCCATCGGCCCCGTGGCGACCGATGCTGACGGCTTCTTCACCCTTGGCCCCGCTCCGGTGGCGAAGACCGTCACCCTCTCGATCACGGCTCCCGGCCGCGACCCGCTCACCCCCGAGGTCCGGCTCGACTACGGCAGTTCCGTCAACCAGGGGGCCTTTGCCCTCGAGCCCACCTAGGGAGATCAACGATGCCTGAATATCTCGCCCCAGGTGTCTTCGTCGAAGAGGTCCCGAGCGGGGTCAAGCCGATCGCCGGGGTATCGACCTCGACCATCGGGATGGTCGGCGTGACCGAGCGCGGACCGGTAGACCAGCCCACGCTCGTCACGAGTTCCGGCGCCTATTCCCGGATCTTCGGGGGCATGCTCGACCACCGGGTGTTCACTGGCAACCGTGATGCCCTGCCCTTCGCCGTGCAAGGTGCCTTCGACAACGGCGCGGGCCGCATCTACATCAACCGGATCGTCGGCGCGAATGCGACCTACGGCACCGCCGACCTCTTCGGCAACGCCGCGGTCGGTGCAGCGGCGACGGCCTTGGCCGAGCGGGCGCTGGCCGGCGCCACGGTCCTGAGGGTCGACGACGGCACCAACCTCGCGCTCGGCGACCGGCTCCTGCTGTCCGACGGGCCGCGGTCGGAATACGTGACGGCCGCGAGCGACCCGGTCGCTGTCGGCATCGCGCTCGCTGGGCGGCTCCATGCCGACCAGGGTGACGGGGTGGCCGTCCGTGAGCAGGACCCTCCGGTGGAGGGAGCCGACCTCACCGCCGGGGTGACCGGCGACATGGACGCGGGCGGCGGACTCGCCTTCGACGGCCCCACCGTCGCTGCGCTGACCGCTGGACAGATCCTGCGGATCCGGCAGACCGACGACCCCGCGCTCACCGAGTTCGTGACGATCTCGAATGCCGGTGCGGCCGATTTCAACGAGGTGGCCCTCCTGTTCGACCACCTCCAGGCGACGATCGAGGTCCGCGTCGTGACACTCGCCGACGCTCCGGCCTCGACGACGGTCAACGGCGCGACGGATGCCACGAGCACGCTCGTGCCGCTCGACGCGACGGCGGGCCTGGCCGAGGGTGACCTGGTGGCGGTGGGCTCCGGGGGCACCCGCGAGCTCCACGTCATCCGGGCCATCGTCTCCGAGCTCTCGATTGCCGCGACGCCCACGACGGCGATCCATTCCGCGGGGATCGCCGTACTCCGGCAGGTGCCGCTCCTCACCGTCCATGCCCGCGACCAGGGCCAGTGGTCCGACCAGGTGCGGATTCGGGTCCGGCCCTCACCTCTGACCGAGACCGTGGTCGCGACGGCCGCGGCAGAGAACGACAGCCCGATCACCCTCGGCACCGCCGTGGGCCTCCAGATCGGGTCGGTCATCTCCATCCACCGCGGCGGGGCCGAGATCGCCCGACAGCGAGTCACCGGCGTCGACCAGTCCGCCAACGAAGTCGAGCTCGACGGCGGCGCGGCGGCGGCGCTCCAGGTCGACGACATCGTGGTGAGCCAGGAGTTCAGCCTGATCGTCGAACTCCTCGACGCCACCGGCCGGGTCGCCTCCACCGAGGCCTTCGACAACCTCGCCCTCGATTCCGGCCATCCGCGCTACGCACCGACAATCGTCGGTCGGTTCGATCGGGCGGCTGGAGAGAGCGAGCCCGCCGGCCTCTCGGACCTCGTCCGCCTGTCGGACCTGACCCGGGACAACGCGGGCGTCGATGTGGCGGGCGCCGCTGACCTGCGGCTGAGCCTGCCGTTCGACGGGGTGACCCGGACGCTCGACGGCGGCGACGACGACCTCGCCGGGATCACCGAGCTGGCCTACCGCGGACAGGACGCGGCCGATGTGGACGACCGGACCGGCATCCACGCGCTGACCGGTATCGACGACGTCTCGATCGTCGCGGTGCCCGGCCAGTCGGGGCAGGTCGTCCAGAACGCGATGCTGACCCATTGCGAGCGGATGCGCTACCGGATCGCCGTCATGGACAGCGCGCCGAACGCCCGCCTAGGCGACGTGCAGACCCAGCGCCAGCAGTTCGACAGCACTCGCGGGGCGCTCTACTACCCCTGGCTCGTCATCGCCGATCCATTCGGGCGGCCGGGTGACCGGCTCGCCGTACCGCCCTCGGGGCACGTCTGCGGCGCCTTTGCCCGCACCGATGCCGAGCGCGGGGTCCACAAGGCCCCGGCGAACGTGGTGGTGCGAAACATCCTGGACCTGAATGCCAACGTGACAACCGGCGAGCAGGAGATCCTGAACCCCCGCGGTATCAACGTGATCCGTGATTTCTCCTCGCTGGGCCGGTCGCGGCGGATCTGGGGGGCGCGGACCGTGACCTCGGACCCCGAATGGATCTACGTCCCGGTCGTGAGGCTCTTCCTCTTCATCGAGAAATCGATCGAGCGGGGCACCCAGTTCGCGGTCTTCGAGCCGAACGACCCCGCCTTGTGGGCCACGATCAACCGCAGCCTCACGAACTTCCTCACCAGTGTGTGGCGCGACGGCGCGCTCCTCGGGAACACGCCCGAGGAGGCGTTCTTCGTCGAGGTGGGACCGACGACGATGACCCAGTCCGACATCGACAACGGCCGGCTCATCGTCCTCGTCGGCATCGCGCCGGTGAAGCCGGCGGAGTTCGTCATCTTCCGCATCAGCCAGAAGACCGCCGGCGCCACGGCCTGAGGTCCACCGCCCGAAGAGGAGACACGACATGCCCTTAGGCGAGCGACACGATCCCTATGCCCAGTTCAACTTCCTCGTCGAGATCGACGGTGTGACCCGTGGCGGGTTCACCGAGGCGAGCGGACTCAACGCCGAGCAGGAAGTGGTGGAGTACCGCGAGGGCTCGGACGACACGACGGTACGCAAGCTGGCAGGCCTGAAGACCTTTCCCAACATCAAGCTCAATCGCGGCTTCACCCAGGACTTCGAACTCTGGCTCTGGCGCAAGACCGTGCTCGACGGCACGACCGAGCGACGGTCGGGTTCCGTCGTACTCCTGGACGAGGCCCGGCAGGAGGCGCTGCGGTTCAACTTCCGCGAGGGCTGGATTTGCAAGTGGGAGGGGCCGCAGCTCAACTCGACCACCAACGAGGTGGCGATCGAGAGCATCGAGATCTGCCACGAGGGGATCGAGTTGGTCGTCTGATCGACCCTCCTCCGACCAGTAGCTCCACCCCAGCGAAAGGTCATCATGGGTGTCCCCGGCGTCACGTTCGAGCGTGTCGATCTGAACCGCCCCCGGGTGGCGCGGCTGCGCACCGACATCTGCGGCTTCCTCGGTTACACCGAGCGGGGTCCGATCGACCGGCCGGTGAAGCTCGAGAGCTGGCGACAGTTCCTCGACGCCTTCGGCCCACCGCTGCCCTTCGCCCACACGGGCCACGCGGTGCGGCTCTTCTTTGAGAACGGCGGCGCGGCCTGCTACGTCATGCGGGTGGCCGGTCACGACGCGGCCACGACGGCGACGCTCGACCTCGGTGGGGCAGCGACCATCCGGGCGGCCTTTTCGGCGATCTCGCGGGCCGGGACCGAGGCGACGGGTCCGACCTCGGGCCCGGCGGCCTCGGCCACAGCGAGCCCCGGCGCCTGGGGCAACCGGCTCAGCGTGACGGTGGAGCAGGGCGGGCTCGGGACCACGCAGTCGCGACCGAGCCAGCCCGGCGACGGCGCGACGCTTCGGGTCGAGACGATCGCGGGGTTCGGGCCGCGATCGTGGGTCCGGGTAGTGCAGGACGCCGACATCCGCGACGTCTACGCCCGGATCGAGACCCTCGACCCCCAGCTCCGCGAGATTGCCTGGTCGACGCCGCTCGCCGGGCTCGGTCTCGACTTCGCTCGGCCGATCCTCCTCGAGACGGTGGAGTTCACACTCCGCGTCGCGCTCGACGGCGAGGAGGTGGCGCGGCACGCGAACCTGTCGCTCGACCCCGAGCACCCCCGCCGGATCGACCACGTCCTCGCCGCCGAAAGCGCGCTCGTCTCGGCGGTCATCGATGTGGACGCCGCGCTCCTCTCGGACCCCGCCCGCTGGCCCGCCCCCGGCCTGCCGCTACAGCTCTCGGGTGGCCGGGACGGGCTTGCCACGGTGACCAAGACGGAATTCCTCTCGGCTCTCACGGCACTCGAGCCAGTGGACGAGATCTCCGTCCTCGCCGCTCCCGACCTCGTTCTGCGCACCGCACCGCGCGAGTCCGACCTCGGTCCGCCGTTGCAGAGCAACCGTTGCAGGACGCCTGAAGCGCCCCCCGCGGGACAGCTTTCGGGCCTCGTCTTCGAGGCCGGCACCGCAACTGCGCTCGCGGGCGTCCGGGTGACCAGCCGCGATGTCGAGACCCCCGCTGTGCTCACCGGGGCGGACGGACGGTTCACCCTCGGCGGACTGCCGGTGGGTCAGGTCGCGCTGAGGCTCCAGCGGGCGGGGTTGGTCACGCTCGACGCCTCGGGCCAGGCCTTTCTCGTAACCATCCCCACGCCGCAAAGGTTCGAGATGGCGCCGCAGTCCCTGCCCCCCGCGCTCGTCGAGGACGAAATATTCGAAGTACAGACGGCGATGGCGGCCCACGGCGAGCGAGGCCTCTACCGGGTTGCAGTGCTCGACCCACCCGAGGAGATGCTGGGCGTCGAGGAGATCCAGAGCTGGCGCAGCCGGTTCGACACGAGCTACGCCGCGCTCTACTGGCCCTGGCTGGTCGTCGTCCCCCCGGGTGAGGAGGCGCGGAACCTACCGCCCTCCGGCGCCGTGACCGGCCTCATCGCCCGGATGGACCTTCTCGAAGGGCCGCAACGGGCCGCAGCGAACCGACCGTTCCGGAATGTCGAGGCGCTGAGTCACTCCGTGGACGACGCCGGCCACGGTCTCTTGAACGGGCTCGGGATCAACCTCGTTCGCGCGACGCCGGGCCAGGGAATCGCGCCGCAGGGCGCGCGGACTCTGAGCTCGGCGGCCGAGCTGCGCTACCTCGGCGTCCGACGGCTTCTCCTGATGATCGCCCGAGCGATCGAGGAGGCGCATCAGTGGGCGGTCTTCGAGCCGAACACGCCGGTGCTGCGCGACGCGCTCACACATTCGCTGTCCCAGTTCCTCGGCTCCCTCCACCGCCGCGGCGCCCTTGCCGGCGCCTCGCCCGAGGCCGCCTTCGCGGTGAAGTGCGACGCCGAGAACAACCCACCCGATGTCGTCGACGCCGGCCAGGTCGTGGCCGAGATCGCGGTCGCGCCGGTGCGCCCCTACGAGTTCATCCGGCTCCGCCTCGGCCGGACCGACCGCCTCATGGTCCAGGAGTAAGCCGATGGTCGACATTCCGCGCGTGGACCCCCTCCCCTCCTTCAACTTCCTGATCACGCTCTTCGACAGCGGCGGCCTCCTCGGCGGCGCGGTGAGCGCAGCGGCGGGCCTCGTCCTCGGCGGCTTCACCGAGTGCCGGGGCCTCGAGAGCGGGCTCGAGATCGAGACCTACCTCGAGGGTGGCGTGAACGACCGGGTGCTCCGATTCCCGACCCGGATGTCCTACCCCAACATCACGCTGGTCCGCGGCGTCGGCCTCGGCGAAGACCTCTGGCTCTGGCACGAGGAGTTCCAGAAGGGCGAGGGCAAGCGTCGGGACGGGCTCATCATCCTGCAGGACCGGATGAAGCTGCCGATCAAGACCTGGTCCTTCACCAACGGCCTGCCGGTGAAGTGGACCGGCCCCGCCTTCAACGCCCAGGAGAGCGCCGTGGCGATCGAGAGCCTCGAGATCGCCCACGAGAAGCTTGAGCTCGTCGTCTCCCCCGGCAAGCTCCTGAGCTCGATCTCGCCGTTCTGAGAAAGGACCGCTGTGGCCGTGAGAATCAACGAAGTCCGCTCCGAGATCTACGCCTTCGACGCCACCGCCCTCCTCGACGACGAGGTCCTGCAGGTGATCACCCGCAGGGTCGCCGAAGAGCTCGACCGGATGCGGGCCGCAGAGGCCGGGCGGCACCGTGACACCGCGCTGACCGGCCGCCGCCGGATGGAGGACTGACGCCCCATGGGCAAGCTGACCTTCCAGAAGCTGGACCTCGAGAAGAATCCGATCGGCGACCCGGTCGAGGTCCAGTTCAACCCGCCCGAATACACCTTCGAGAAGACGGCGAAGTTCGGCGAGGTCAGCCTCAACGGGCTCGACAGCCCGATCCTGCAGTTCGTTCGGGGCGAGAGCGAAAAGCTGACGCTCGAGCTCCTCTTCGACGGCACGTCCGAGCCCGCGGGCGGCGGTCTGCTGGGTGCGCTCGGCGCCGGCATCGGCGGCGGCGGCGCGGACGAGCCCAAGACCGTGGCCGAGCGGGTCGACGCCTTCTACCGGATGGTGAAGGTCAGCGGAAGCCTCCACACGCCGCCGCTCGTGCGCATCACCTGGGGCCAGGCCTTCCCCGGTGCCGTCACGAGCGAGAGCAAGGCCCCCACCCCGACCTTCGACGCTGCGGTCGAGACGGTGAACCGCCACTACACGCTCTTCGACCCCGAAGGCAAGCCGCTGCGCTGCATTGTCGGGCTCACCCTGCGCGAGTACCGGACCCTTCGCGAGCAGCTCACCGAGCTCAACCTCATGACCTCCGACCACACGCGCCTGCACACCGTGCGCGAGGGCGAGACGCTGCCGAAGATCGCCTACGACGCCTACAAGGACGCCGCCCGCTGGCGCGTGATCGCCACCGCCAACGATCTTCTCGACCCGACGGACCTGACCCCGGGCCAGGCCCTCGACCTACCGCCGCTGGTGTAGTCCATGACCGCCGAGGCCATCTACACCGACCGCACCTTCTACGCCCCCCGGTTCGTCATCCGGGTCGACGGGCGCGCTGTCGATGTCCACACGATCCGGGACGTGATCGAGGTGACCTTCGAGGACAGCCTCGACGCGCTCGAGTTCTTCGAGTTCACCCTGCACGACTGGGACCCGGTCCGGAACGCGCCCAAGTACTCGAGCCCCTACGACGAGAGCGGCGCCCCGCAGCAGTCGGGCGGCGCCGAGGTCCCGGCCTTCGAACCCGGCATGACGGCCGAACTGCAGCTCGGCTACTACGGCCCCGAGGATCCGGTGACCAAGCTCGTGGGCACCATCGTCTCGATTGCGCCGAGCTTTCCCGCGAGCGGCATTCCCCAGATGAAGGTACGGGTCCTGAGCAGGCTCTTCGAGTTCGAGAACGCGCAGGTGAACCGCGAGTTCATCGGCGAGACCGACACCGCCGTCGCCCAAGCGCTCGCCGGCGATCTCGAGATCGGGGTGGCGACCACACCCGGTCAGGCGGAGGGCGAGACGCCACACGAATTCCTGATGCTCAACAACGAGTATCCGGTGGACTTCCTGATGCGGCGTGCGCGGCGGCTCGGCTACGACCTCCACGTCCTGCCGCAGGTCGATCCCGCGCTCGGGCTCATCGTCACCGGCGGCGGCGCGGACGAACCGGCCCTCTTCTTCGGCCCCTCCGGTACCGAGGCCCCGACCTATGAGCTCGCCTGGGGTCGGACGCTCACCAGGTTGGACATCACGGTTCGGATCAAGGACCAGGTTGGCAAGATCACGGTGCGCTCGACCAACCCCGCCGCGGCAGGCGCCCAGCGCGACATCGAGGCGGTGGCGACGCTCGACGACCTCGACCTCGACCTCCCCGACCCTCGGCTGCTCGACACGGTCACCGGTGCGCTGGCCAAGACCGACGTCGTGGTGGTGGACGAACCCGTCCAGAACCAGGCCGAGGCGGATGCGAAGGCGCTGGGGCTCCTCCGCGAGCGGGTCAAGGACATGGTCACCGCCGAGGGCGAGACGATCGGCTTCCCGCACTTCCGCGCCGGGAACCCCGTGCAGATCACCGGCATCGGACCCCGCTACTCGGGCCTCTGGGTGCTGACCAAGACCACCCACAAGATCGACGCCACGGGGTACCGGACGACCTTCTCGGCTCGGCTCGAAGGGCGCCTGCCATGACGGCCGCGCAGATCAACGGGCTCCTCCTGGGCGAGGTCGCCGACCTGGACGACCCTGAGGGGCTCGGCCGGGTGAGAGTCCGCTTCCTGAGCCGACCCGGCGACGCCACGAGCTTCTGGGCGCCGATCGCGCGCCCCCTCGCCTCGGGCGGGTTCGGCTTCTGGTTCCCGCCGGTCGCGGGCGACGTGGTTCTCGTCGGCTTCGAGGAGGGCCGGATCGAACGTCCTTATCTCCTCGGCGCGATCTACACCGGGGACAACCAGCCGCCGTCGACCGAGCTCCAGGAACGGATGATCCGGACCGAGAGCGGCCACACGCTCACCTTCGACGACCGACCCGGATCCGAGGCGGTCAAGATCGAGGACGCCCACGGCAACACCGTGACGATGGAGTCCGCGGGCGTCACCGTCGAGAGCAAGACCGACCTCACGCTCAAGGCCGTCAACATCACGCTGGAAGCCCAGGCCCAGCTCACCTGCAAGGGCGCGCCCATCCACCTCAACCCCTGACCGGAAAGGGGGCCACGACACATGGAAACGACCTTTCCCGAAGCGGACGGGGCCTCGGGCGCCTTTCTTCTCGCCTGGCGGCGGCGGCCGGGCTCGGCCGTGGGGCCGGACAGCATCGAGCAGGTCGTGACGGTGGTTCTCAAGCGGGCTTACACCGTCACGGCCTCCGCCGGCGACCCCGCCTCGGGCAGTCTCACGCCCGACGCGGCGGGGCCCCAGATCTTCCAAGGCGATCAGCCTGCGAGCATCCTCGCCAACGGCGGCTTCGCCGACGGCCTCGCGGGCTGGAGCACCACAGGAGGGGCCGAGGCCACAGCGGTCGAGGGCGGGGTCGCGCTCGGCCGGTCGGGCGGGGCGGGCGATCTGCGCCGCACCGCGAGCCTCGGCCGCCAGCTCCGGGGACGCACCGTCCGCCTCGTCGTCGAGGCCGCGGCGGAAGCGGGTCTCGCCCCGGTCCTGCCGGTCCTCGCCCAAGGCGCCACCCTCAGCACCGAGGGAGAAGGCCCCGCCGCCTTCCCCGCCCAGACCGATCCGCCGACGCTGTTGTCCACATTCCTCGACTTCGACGAGACGGCCGCGGCCACAAGTGTCTCGGCCCGACTCCGGACGCTCGGCGCCGACGGCGACATGGTCACCTACGCCAACGCGCTCGTGACCACAGTCGACTACGAATCCGACCTCGTCGCCTTCAAGCCACAAGGCGACCTCATCGTCATCGCCGACACTCCCCCGGTGCCGCTGAGCGTCTCGGTCAACGGCACGGTACGGATGAGCCAGGCGGCCGAAGCCGTGCCGACCCTCACCGGACTCGCTTGGGAGCCGAGGGCCGGCACGACGCGCGAGGCCGAGGGCGGCGACTTCCTCGCCATGACCCAGGCCCTGCCGGACGACTTCCAGAACATCTACTACAACGGCTACCGGCGCGCCTTCGATCAGGGAGGGCCGGTTCCCTTCCTCGCCCCCGGCGACGAGATCGAGGTCGGGCGGGCGAGCGGCGACCGATACGGCTTCACCCTGCCCACCGAGGCCCCCGCGCTGCGGCACCAGTGGTACGTCGGCGAGGGCGTCGACGACCCCTGTCTCTGGCGCGGCCGAGAGGTCCCGTTCGCCCTCGACACCCTCGTCGTCGAGCCCGACCGCGATGTGGCCTTCGCGGTCTGGCGAGCGGTCTGGCCGGTGGACCTCGACCCCGACGGCACCGGGCCGATCCCGCTCGACGCGAACCGCCGCCTCACCGTCACCCTGGAGGACGCCTGACATGGGACAGCCGATCTGCCCGACCCAGGGCATCGCATTCGCCTTCCCCGACGTCTGCAACACGCCGACGCCCGGCGGCCCGGTGCCGGTTCCCTACCCCAACATCGCCCAGCTCTCGGCGGCCCAGGACGTGGCCACCGACCTCCTCCTCGGGCCCGCCGGGCTCAACGCCGTTCTTCAGGACAGCTTCGTGCAGACCTCGACCGGGGACGAGGCAGGCAGCGCGGGCGGAGTCACGAGCGGCACGATCATGGGCCGCTGCGCCGTCACGGGGGGCTCGGCCACCGTGCTTTACGGCGGTCGTGGGATCGCGCGCTTCGGCGATCCCACGACCCAGAACAGCCGCAACGCCACGGGCCAGCTCCTGGGCGCCTTTCCGACCGTGCTGGTCGGAGGCTGAGATGACCGCGTTTCTCGGGAGGGGCTGGCGTTTCCCGATTCGGGTCGATGCCCGGGGCGGCCTGGGTTACGCCGACGGGGCAAAGCTCATCGAGCAGTCGATCTGGCTGATCCTGTCGACCTCGCCCGGGAGCCGGATCATGGAGCCCGAGTTCGGCTGCGGCATTCACGACTTCGTCTTCGCCTCGAACACCGCGAACCTCCGCGCCACCATCGCGAGCTCCGTGGAGCGGGCGCTGATCCGTTTCGAACCCAGGATCGACGTCCTCAGCGTCCGCGCTCAGACCTCGGCCGACCGCGAGAACACGTTGCTCATCCACGTCGACTACCGGATCCGGGCGAACAACGCGTTCCACAACCTCGTTTATCCGTTCTTCATCAATGAGGGGGAGGGCTAGGCGATGCCGCTGCCGCCGCCGAACCTCGACGATCGCACGTTCCGCTCGCTCGTCGACGAGGCCATTGCCCGGATCCCGACCTACACGGGCGAATGGACGAACTTCAACGCCTCTGACCCGGGCATGACGTTGGTGCAGCTCCACGCCTGGCTCACCGAGACGCTGCTGTACCGGGTCAACCGGCTGCCCGACCTCGCCTACATCAACTTCCTCAACCTTCTCGGCACGACTCCCGCCCCGGCCCGGGCCGCCGCAGCCGAGCTGACATTCCGCTTCGCCGCTCTCGACAAGACCGGCGACCCGCTGACGATCCTTGTGCCCAAAGGCGCCCAGGTGGGCGTCGACGGGCCGGACCCTGCCCAGCCGGTGGTTTTCGAGACCGAGGCGACCCTGCGCGGGATCAACGCCGCTGTTGCGGCGATTCTCGTGCCCGGTGAGGGGACGGAGCGGCAGATCGTCGGCACCTACGATGCGGATGCGGCGACCCTGGGCCTGGTCCGGCCGTTCCGGCCCTTCGGACCGGATGCGGCGAAGGGCGCCGAGATGCGGGTCGGGCTCCTCCTCCGGCCGATCCGTGATCCGAACGTGAACTACTTCCTCGACCGTTTCCCGGCAGGCGAGCTCGACCTCACCGTCCTGGTTCCGCAGGTCTTCGATGAGGATGCCGACGGCGAGACCATTGCCGGGCCCTTCGGCACCGAGTGCCTGTTTCCGTGGCAGGTGGCCGAGGGGGGCGACGAACTGGTCTGGGAGGTCTACGACGGCACTGCACCCGCCGCCGACTTCACCACCGATGCCGCCTGGCGGGTGGTGCGGCTCCGCGGCGACGACACCGCAGGACTCGCGCGGAGCGGGCATCTCTACCTCGACATGCCGCCGAACCTTCCGGCCGTGCCGTTCCCCGCCCTCTCCCGCGCTTTCTGGGCCGATACCGGACTCGCGAAACCACCGTCGAACAACACCGAGCTTGCTGACGACGTCCGCGACGGGGTCTTCGTCCCCGCAGATCTCGACCTCGCGGTCTGGAAGGACCAACTCGGCCTCGAAGAGCCGCCGTTGCAGGACATCGGCGCCCTCGAAGCGCTGATCCGGGCCGCACCGTCGCTCGATTTCGGCGCGGTCGAGGAGGAGAGTTGGACCGACCTCGGCTACACGCCCGCTCCCGTGCCGTTCGGTCTCGTCTGGCTACGTGCCCGGCTCACGGCGCCGCTCGAGGTCGCGCCCGAGGTCTCGGGCCTGCACCTCAACTCCACCCGCGCCATCGCCGCCACCAGCCGTTCGACCGAGACCCTGGGCACGAGCGCTGGGCGGCCGAACCAGACCTTCAAGGTCCGCCGGGCGCCGGTGCTGATCGACCCCAAGACCGGCGAACCCGACCTCGACATCGAACTCGTGGACTCCGCCGGAGGCCGCGATGCGGAGTGGGAGCGCGGGTTCGACTTCTTCGGTGCCGACCGTGCGACCAAGCGTTACCTGCTCGACCCCGAGACCGGAGTTCTGACCTTCGGCGACGGGGTGAACGGGATGATTCCGGTTGCCGGCACGAGGGTGGTCGCGACCCGCTATCGGGTCGGCGGCGGCGCCATCGGCAACGTCGGTCCCGGCACGATCACCGCGCTGAAGACCGCTCTGCCCCAGGTCAAGGAGGTGACGAACCTCCGGGCCGCCGCGGGCGGGTCGGATGCCGAGACCATCGACGAGGCCAAGCTCCGCGCGCCGCAGCTCCTTCGGACACGGGACCGCGCCGTATCGGCCGAGGACTTCGCCGATCTCGCGCTGCGAACCCCCGGCGTCGACCTGCGATCGGCCTTCGCCCTGCCGCTGACCCGGCTCGACACCTCGGTCACGCCGCCCGCAATGATCGAGGACAGCCCCGGCGCGGTTACGGTGGTTATCCTCCCCGTCAACGCCGAGCCCACGCCGCAGCCGAGCGAGGACCAGCTACGCCTCGTCTGCGCCTTCCTCAACGAGCGGCGGCTGATCACGACCGAGCTCTACGTGACAGGACCGCGCTACGTCGCCATCGAGGTGCTGGAGGTCGAGCTCCTCGCCCGGCCCGACGCCGATCTCAAGGACGTGCAGGACGCCGCACGCACCGCTCTCGAGACCTTCTTCCATCCGCTGAAAGGCGGCGAGGACGGGACGGGCTGGCCATTCGGCGGGGACGTCTACCTCGGCAACGTCTTCGACCTGCTCCTCGCCCAGCCCGGGGTTGCGCGGGTGGCCAGCCTGAAGATCGGGCTCGCGGGCCAGCCCGCCGACGACTGTGCCGACGTGCTCGAGGTCGCGCCGGGAACTCTTCTCCATCTGCCGCCGGCCGTGGTCGCGCTGAACGTGAGATACGCCCGTGGATGAGGTCGTCCGCCTTCCCGCCTTCGTCCGGCTCGACGCCGCGATCGGCTGGCGGTTGTCCTCGGCCAGCAAGGACGTCCGGATCGAACCCTCGACGGGCGAGTTGGAACTGGGCTTCGTGGGCACGCGGCTCTCACCCCTGACCGAGGCGGGCGGGAGCTTCGGTGGGCTGACGCTGCCGACGGGCGTGGCGGTGGCGCCGGACGGAACCGTGCTCGTGGCCGATCCCGAACACGGGGTGATCCTGCGCAATCCCCATCCCGGCCTCTTCGGCCCGGGGGCCGAGACCGCACCGGGCTTCGCGCCGCTCTGGCCCGACACGCCCGCACCCGCGCCCGACGACGCCGCCTGCGCCATCCCGATCGCTCCCGCGCCGCCCGGTCCCTACGACCTCGTCCGGCCACGCGGCCTCGCCTTCTCCCGCGACGGCGACCTGCTTGTCGCCGACGAGGGGCGCAACGAGGTGCCGGGGCGGCTGATCGTGCTCACCTGGCCCGAGCTGTTCGTCCGCCGGGTGGTCGAGATCGACGGACGACCCTGGGACGTGGCAGTGGACGGCAAGGGGCGGATCCATCTCGCGGATGTTGACGCAGGCCGCGTCCGGCGGCTGACCCGCGGCTGGGTGGAGGACGGTTGGCCGGGGGGTGCGGGCGTGCTGAACAAGCCCAAGCACCTCGCCATCGACACCGGCGCCACCGTCTATGTCGTAGACCTCGACCCCGGAACCGGGCTCAACCGGCTGTCGCGGCTCACGCCGCTCGGGACCGCCGAGGAACTCACCGAACAGGAACTCACGGCCTTCTGCCAGGTGGCCCTTCCCGACCCGATCCGGCGCGAGGACGAGACGCTCTACGCCCCCGGCAACCCCTGCCCCGAGCACGGGCCACGGTTGCGTGGCGCAACCGTCGACCGGCGGGGACGGCTGCCCCAGGGTCCGGTCCTCGTGCACGTCCCTCCCGCCGGGCGACGGGCCAGGACCGGCACCTACTACAGCGAGACCATCGACAGCGACACCTTCGCCTTCGCCTGGCACCGGCTGGTCTTCGAGATGAATCTCGGCACCGCCTGCGCGGTCGAGGTCCAGACCGTGACCGTCCCCCAACCCCTCGAACCCGAACGGATCGCCGCGCTACCCGAGCAGGTCTGGTCGACCCGGATCGTGCTGACGCCCGAGCGGCGGCCCGAGGCGCTGATCCAGTCGCCCCGGGGTCGCCACCTCGCGCTGCGGCTCAAGCTGATCGGCGACGGGGTGGAGAGTCCGCGGATCCGGGCCGTCGACATCCTCGGGCCGCGGCGGTCCTCGCTGCGGTTCCTGCCCAGGCCGTTCCACGAGGACCCGGTGAGCCGGGACTTCCTCGACCGGTTCCTCAGCTACTTCGACACCGTCTTCGCCGAGGTCGAGCACAGGATTGCGCGGTTCTCACGGCAGCTGACGCCGCAGGGCGCCCCTGAGGGCGCGTTCCTCGCCTGGCTTGCCGGCTGGTTCGACATCCGAGTCCTCGCCTCCTGGCCCGAGGCGACCCGGCGGGCCTTCGTCGCCGACGCGATGGCGCTGCACCGCACGCGGGGCACCGTGGCGGGGCTCAAGGCCGTGATCCGGCTGCATCTGGGACTCACCGCACCGATGCCGGCGCTGATCGAGGACTTCCGGCTCCGCGCCTACGCCGAGCGGCGCGCGGTGGGCACGGCCGATCTCCCCGAAGGCGTGCTCCGGATCGGCGGAGTGCCCCTGACCGGGCCGCTCATCCAGGGCGACACGGCGCACCGCTTCGTCGTCGTCGTCCCGGCCGCTCGGGTACCGACCGAAGAAGCGCAAGACTCGCTCCGCCGTCTCGTCGACCTCTTTCGACCTGCTCACACCAACTGGCGGCTGATCGTCGTGAGCCCGGGCGTCCGGGTCGGCTGCCAGGCCACCATCGGCGTCGACACCCTCCTCGGCACCTATCCCGAAGAGCCGCTCGGCGAGATGCGGCTCGGCCAGTCGGCAGCTCTTGCCGGCCGACCCAACCTTCTGAAGCGCCTCGGCGATGCCCGGCTGGGCGGCGTCTCGCTACGAAAGGGAATAGGACATGTCTGACCTCGCGGCCTCCTGCATTCCCTGCGGTCTCACCACGTTCCGCAGGAACACCTACTTCAACGGCAAGCTCCTGACCGAGCGCGACTTCGCCGACGAGCAGGCCTATCTCGTCGGCAAGCACCGGCTGCACAACGCGCTCCTGCACGGGACCGGCACGGTCTGCGGCCTCACCGTGACCGCACACCCGAACGAGGACTGTCGCCGGCAGTATCTGGTGCTCGAGCCCGGCACGGCGCTCGACTGCTGCGGGCGCGAGATCGTCGTGACCCAGCGCACGGTGATCGACGTCGCGACGCTGATCGCGGATCAGGGCCTCGTCCTCGACCCCGATAGCGAGCAGGACCTCTTCGTCCGGCTCTGCTACGACGAATGCGGCGACGAGCGGGTGCCCCTGATCCTGCCCGACTGCGCCTGCGCCGACGGCGACACCGCCTTCAATCGGATCAAGGAAGGCTTTCGGGTTTCGCTCGGCCTCACGCGGTCGGGCGAGCTCCCCCCGGTCAGGCCGCCGTCCGAGGCGCGGCTCGACTGGATCCAGACCCTGGTGCTGCAGGACCAAAAGGTCACGGCCACCGCGTTCGACGAGGAGAACGGGCAGATCTACGTGGCCGCACTCGCCGCAGAAGACGGCGGGGCACGGATGCTCGTCTACGACGCCTCGACGCATGACCTCATCACCACCGTCGAAACCGGGGCCGAGGTCTACGACATCGCCATCTCGCCTCGCGGAGACCTGATCTACGCGGCAGGCCGGGGCATCGAGGGCGCCGACGGGCTCGCCATCTACCGCGAGGCCGAAATCCGCGGCGCCGACCCGACCGCGCCGGTGATCGAGATCGCCGAGCCGATGCGGTTCGTCGTCTCGGGCGACGGGACGCTCTTCGTCCTCGCCCTCGACAGCGGCGAGATCGCCGCCTGGCAGGAAGCGCAGATCCAGGACTGGCTGTCGGGAGGCGCGCCCGCGGGCGGGCCGGAGAACCGGCGCCGATTCGCCCTCGGGCACTCGGTCACCGGCGATACGCCGCTCCGCCGCGGAGCCAACGCCTTCACGGTGAGCGCGGACGGACGGCTCCTCTTCCTCCTCGACGTGGACGCGGACGACGTGGACCGGCGGCTCCGGATCGTCGACGTCTCGCGCCTCTTCTCGGGCGTGGCGGAAGGCGAGCCGGACGACGAGATCACCGTCGCCGTGCCCTTGAGCGGTGATCCGGTCGCGCTCGCGGTGGCCTTCGACGGGCAGTACGCGTTCGTCCTCACCCAGATCGACGCCGAGACCTCGGGACTGGACCGCTTCCGGCTCTCGAACGACGGCGGCATCTTCGCGGTGACCCGGGAGGGCCGGGGTGGCGCCTGGCGCGCGCTCGCCCGCGACCTGTCGCTCGCGCCAGGCGAGAAATGGGCGTACGCGCTCGAGGAGGATGTCGAGGGTCGCGCGTCGGTCGTCAGCCTCTCGGTCGACGCGATCGCGAGCCTCGACGTCGACGACCCGGTGAACCCGGCCGGCACCCGCGAAGGGATCGCCGGGAAGGCACAGTTCCAACGGCTCTCGGCCCTGCAGAACCGGATCTACGTGGCCTCGAAAGATGCGACCCCCGAAGCGCAGCCTGACCGGGGTCTCGTCGCGGTCATCGACGTCCGCGAGGGTGACTGCGGTGCGCTCTTCGACCGGATCGTTGGGCCCTGCCCGGACTGCGCGGACGACGACCACTGCGTCACCCTTGCCCAACTCCCCCACTATGTGGCCGGCACACCGATGCAGAACGAGGGCGAGGGTGGCGCGGACGACGTCCACATCGACAATCTCACCCACCGGCCGCTCGTACCGTCGTCGAACACCATCGTCGACGTGGTTCGGTGCATGCTCGAAGAGGGGGCGGCCCAGGGTCGACCCGGCCCCCGCGGACCTGCGGGCCTGCCAGGGCGCGACGGCGTGGACGGGCAGGACGGCCAAGACGGGCAAGACGGGCAAGATGGGCAGGGCCTCACCGAGGAGCTCACCCACATCACCAACCTCAGCTGGATCCACGACCGCGTCTCCTACGGCGGGTCCGACGAATTCGTGGGCCAGTTGCGCGAGGTCGGGCTGGTGATCCTCTTCGACAGGCCGGTGCTCGTCTCCTCAGTCCTCGGCAGCCGTGAGACCGAATTCCGCAGCGAGGTCTTCCAGCTCCTCGGCCGGGTCCAGAATTTCGGCGGGTTGGTCGAGGTGATCGTCCTCGGTCTCCTCTGCGAACCCTGCGAGGTCGAGGCGATCGACGGCGACGGCCGGATCACCGCAGCGAGCAGCCTGCCGCTCGACACCGAGTTCGCCCGGGCCGTCCGGCTCCGGATCGACAATCTGGTGCCCGAGACAGTCGCCGAGTTCCGCCCCATCACCTACCGGGTGCTCTTCCGGTCGGACTTCGTCCAGGACGAGACCGGCAGGTTCGCTGTGGACGGCAACCACATCTTCGGCGAAGTGCCCAAGCGGCCGAGCGGGAACCGGCTCCAGGGGGCGAGCTTCGAGAGCTGGTTCGGCATCGCTCAGTGACGAGAAGGGCCCAGTGACGAGAGAAGGGAGGTCGAGGGAGCATGACAATGAGCGACAGCGAGAACGACCGCGTGTGCCGCCCCGTCTTCTTCGACCGGCAGAGCTTGACGCGCGACGACCTGAACTGTCTTGTCGACTACGTCCGCGAGACCCGGCGCCGGCACAACCGACACGTCGTGGGCTGGGGCGTGACGTGCGGCCTTCCCGTCACTGCGGTCGACGGGGCGCCGTGGCAGGTCGCGGTGGGCCGCGGCTACGCGATCATGCCCTCAGGCGAGGAAGTGGCGGTTCCGGACGGAGCCCCGGCCTTCGACGTCTGCGAGGCGGCTCGGGCCTGCCTCGGTATCCCCGGCCCCTGCCCCGCGCCCCTCGACCTCGAGGCACCCCGCGAGGATGCCGGCGGCCCGCGGTTCACCAATTTCACGGTCCTGGCCCCAGGGTCGACGAGCCCCAATCCACTCGCCCTCGGCTGGGGCACGATCCAGGTCTTCACCGCCGCCGGAGGACCGGCCGACGTCACCCGGATCCAGCGGATCGATGTGGTCACCGGACTCGACCTCGGCCACCGCACGGTCATCAGCCTGGAGGCTCCGGCCGACGCCCTGCGGGCCGAGCTCGCCCATGCGTCGAGCCCGCCGCTCCTCATCGCGCGCGACGCCGCCGGGGACGAGCTCGACCGGCAAGCCGTGACCACCGGCGGTCTCGAGCCGCAGGTCGTGACCCTCGAGGGCACGGGAATCATGACGGTCGACATCCAGGCTCCGCAGAACTCGGCGCTGCTCCTACGGCTCGAGGCGCCGTCGACGGCGCGGGGCGAGGTCTACCTCGCACTCCGTCCCGACGAGACTCCCGCCTGCTTCAAGCCGGGCATCCCGCCCCATTGCCAGCCGCCGGGGGACAACGTCCACCCCAGCCGGATCTGCGAGGGCTACCGGCTGTCGGTGCTCTGCGACCTGCCCGAGGGCCACGTCCCGCCGTCCTGCGACGAGATCGACGCGATGATCTGCGGGCCCGCGCACATCCCCTGCCCGCCGGACGGCGGAGCGGACTGCGTGGTGATCGCCACGCTCTCCATCGGGACCGACGGGATCGTCGCGATCGACGAGTTCCGCAACCGGCGCCGGCTCATGCCGCAGTCGGTCCTGGCCGCGCGCGAGCAGTGCCGCTGCACCCCGCCGGAAGTGCCGCCGACGCAGGATCCCACGGTCTTCACCCAACTCACCCTGCCGACCGTCTTCACCCTCCTCACCCAGTTCACTCGGCCGACCCTGTTCACTCGGCCGACCCTGTTCACTCGGCCGACCCTGTTCACTCGGCCGACCCTGTTCACTCGGCCGACCCTGTTCACTCGGCCGACCCTGT
>Ga0136613_10000191_pt1 | contig 25368 bp, 23 predicted proteins | sample AntDrymUQ2722106_2_FD_106649 | JGI IMG/M metagenome (GOLD analysis project Ga0136613, IMG submission 106649) | Polar desert sand microbial communities from Dry Valleys, Antarctica - metaG UQ272 (21.06) | ecosystem: Environmental > Terrestrial > Soil > Desert | place: Antarctica: Dry Valley... | reverse complement strand
GATCCCCCTGCAAACAATTTTTTCACAGCCTCTGAGGCGAAGCATCCCCGTCGTATTAAGGAGAGCCACCCCTTCAAGCGTGTGAATATTTCACATTTTTTTTGTGTAATATTTCACAGCCTAAGTCCAGCCCCCTCTGCACAATGACGTTGCCTTCCGTACGATCAAATGGCAAGGCCACGGCTGCGACGCCGACACAGACAGTTACGATTGCTGACAACAGCTACGAAAACTCGCCTTGCCCCGTGCATCCTTCGAAAGGTGGAATAGCTATGCGTACGACAATCGACAACCCCAATACCGTGCCGGCTCCTGCTGGACCCTACTCGCATGCCGCACGAATCGACGTCGGCGGCGGCTCGCTGCTGTTTTTGTCGGGGCAGGTCGCAGTTGACGATAACAACCAGATCGTGGGACGCGGTGACATGACCGCGCAGTCCGAGCGGGTGTTTGAACTTATCGGTGCGATACTTGAGGCACACGGCGCGTCGTTTGACGATGTTGTGAACATTCGTAGTTATCTGACCGACCTTAGTTTGCGCAGTGAATACGCAGCAGTGCGTGGCAAGTACCTGACTGGCCAGCTGCCTACCAGCACCACCGTCGAGGTGCCGCGCCTGTTTTTGCCTGACGCCTTGCTAGAAGTCGAGGTTGTGGCAGCTATTAGCGGGGGCACGTCGTGAGCGGGGGGACGAAACGTATCGCGTTTCTTGGCACGGGTCGGATGGGTAGCTTGATGGCAGGCCGTCTGCTCGCGGCGGGTTACCCAGTGACGGTGTGGAACCGGACCAAGCAACGCGCAACACTGTTGATTGAGGCCGGTGCGCAAGGCTCGGTCTACCCTGCCGATGCTGTCGAGGGCAAAGACTTGATAATTACCATGCTCACAGACCCGGATGCAGTCACCGACGTATTGTTTGGCAAAAACGGTGTGGCGCAAAGCCTTCCAGCAGGTGCCGTGTTGGTTGAGATGTCAACCATCGGTCCGGCAGCTGTGGCCACTCTGCGAAAGCGGCTGCCTGACAGTGTTGGTCTGGTGGATGCTCCGGTGCAGGGCAGCACCCCACAGGCACAGGCTGGTGAGTTAAAAATATTTGTTGGCGGCGCCGCCGCAGATGTTGCCGCAGTAAACGATGCGCTAAGCGTCTTGGGTAAAACCCATCACATTGGGCCGTTAGGTGCTGGGGCGGCTATCAAATTGGTCGTTAACAGTATGCTTGCAACCTCGGTCGTCATGGTTGGCGAGGCGTTGGCGCTCGCCGATCGGCTCGGCCTGGATACCGACACTGCGCTGGACGCCCTTGCCGACACCGCCGTGGGACCGCTGATACCACGGCTTCGAGCACGTCTTGCAGACCCAACCGCAGCACCTGGCTTCACACTTGGCCTAGCCGAGAAGGATATGCGATTGGTACGTGAAGCCGGCGTTGCCGATGGCGGCGCTGTCGCTGGTGCCCAAAGCCGGTTGACCGCAGCGCTTGGCGCCGGATTGGGTGAGTCGGATCTTAGCGCCGTGCTAAGTTTCCTTCGCTCACATGCGACTAGCAGTAAGTGAACGTTTCAGTTATTTTTCTCTGCTGTAATTCTTTCCGGTGTTAATTACTGAGTAACTGTTTGAACGCCTTGCTAAGAGAGGACCGCGTACTCATGCATTTTGAAACCACCGTGACCGACCTTGTCGCGCAGCGGGTTGCTCGGCAACCAAACGCCGTGGCGGTGTGCGACCCGGCCACAGCGGCGATGCTTTCCTACTCGCAGCTTTGGGAACGGGCCGGCTGGCTAGCGGCCGAGCTGATACATCTGGGAGTTCGCCCCCGTGATCTCGTGGCGGTAGGTCAGGACCGTTCGGTCGACCTAGTCGTGACTTGTATTGGCATCCTGCGGGCTGGCGCTGCCTACGTACCACTAGACGCAATGGCTCCGCCGAGTCGGCATGGTGAGCTTCTCGATGACACTGGTACAAATCTGGTTGTCTGTTCTGCAAAGCGGGGCTGTCGTTACAACGACCCGTGGCTGAATCTACCGGCAACAGCGCGTGTTATATGCGTACCGGAGTCGATGCCGGCTAAAGGTTGGTCGCCCGAGACGGTCACCGTCGGTGGCAATGACCCTGCCTATGTCGCATTCACTTCCGGATCGACTGGTCGCCCAAAGGGTGTTGTGGTGCCGCATCGGGCGGTGGTGCGGTTGGTGAGCAAGCCAAACTTCTGCACGATAGAGCCGGGGTATCGAGTCGCAAACGCCTCCAACCCTGCCTTTGATGCCACTACATTCGAGTTTTGGAACACGCTGACGGCCGGCGGCACCGTCGTGATTTTTCCCTCGGTAACAGACCTGACCATTGACGAGTGGGTGGCGATGGTGGACGTTGCACAAATAGACGTCATGTTCCTAACAACTTCGTTGTTTCATACTGTCGCAAGAGAACGACCGAACGCATTTGGTTGCCTGCGAACACTGATTGTCGGTGGCGAACAACTTGAGCGCAGCGCCGTCCAACAAGTCTTGAAGGCCGCACCACCAGGCCGGCTGGTAAACGGATATGGCCCAACTGAAACCACTACCTTCGCGGCATATTTCGACTGCTCAATGCAGAGCCTCAGTGATCTCGACCGGCTGCCAATTGGTTACCCACTGCAAGACACCAGCTTGCACTTACTAAACGACGACTTGGTTGCCGTGCCGGTTGGTCAGATCGGTGAACTTTGCATTGGCGGACCGGGCGTTGCGATCGGCTATCTTGGGCGGGAGAAATTAACCGCAGCAAAGTTCGTAACCGACCCGGTCACCGGAGCGACGATATACCGAACCGGTGACATGGGAAGGCAATTGCCAAGCGGAGCTATCGAACTTGTCGGCCGCGCAGATCGCCAGGTGAAGTTGCGTGGCTTCCGGATAGAGCTAGAAGAAATCGAGCGGGCGACGGTGGCGACCGGCCTCGTCGACGCAGCATTTGTGGAGAAGGTGGGAGAGGGTCCATACGCAGCGTTGATTGGATTTGTGTTGCCTGCTAAACAGGCCGTTGCAGACGTCAGCCCGTTACCCAGCAGGCTTACGCAACTGCTCGCCGCGCGGCTACCAACTTACATGCTGCCGGCACGTTGGCTGGTATTGACGAAACTTCCACTTGGCTCCACTGGTAAGGTGGATCGTTCTCAACTACTGATGCTGCTGGAGTCACCGCCAGGCAGTCAGCTGTGTGAAGATGACACAAACGACGCAGGCTCGGTTACCGATGGCTTATGCGCGTTGTGGCGTGAGGTGCTCGGCGTGCCTCGCGTACGGGCGAGCGACAACTTTCTTGAACTAGGCGGCAACTCAATTCTTGCGATGCAGCTTGCCGCCAGAATTCGCCAGAAGTACGAGGTCTTCGTGGAGCCGGGAACTGTGCTGCTCGCCGATTCGGCCGCCGACCTAGCCGCCCATGTAAGGCAGTTGGAGCCGGTAAGATGACGACAACCGTACTGTGTGCGCCGCTGTCACGAGCCCAAGAGCGGATGTGGTTTGTCGACGCCGCCAATGGCGGCAATCCCACCTATAACGTTCCGCTTTTTCTTCGTTGGACCGATCAGATTGACGTCGCGGCGTTGACCGTCGCGCTAAACGTTGTGATAAGTAGGCATCAGGCATTGCGCACCACATATCAGTTGCAGGCCACCCGGGTTGTTCAGGTGGTTGCAGATCCGCAACCGATAGCAGTAACAATGATGGACCTTACTGGCGTACCAAACGCAGTCGATTTGGCGCGCCAGCAAGCGCAACGGCTCGGTCGCGAGCCGTTTGATCTAGCAGCTGGACCGGTGTTGCGGTGTGTGGTGTGGTGCGGGCTTGCCGACGGCGACGCGATGCTGCTGACGATTCACCACATAGCAGTTGACGGTTGGTCACTCGCCCCACTACTCGAAGACCTTGCCGTGGCGTACGAAGCAGCATTGATTGGAAAGACGCCGCAGTTCTCACCCTTGCCTGTCTCGTACGCGCAGTTTGCAGCCCGGGAAAGACGCAGTAATGCTGATCCAACTCTTTGCAGGCAACTAGCCGACCGGGCTGCGCAACTGCTCGCCGTACCAGCAGATTTGACTCTTGCAGGCTGCCGGCAACAGCCACCTGCGCCGGAGGGTTCTCGTCCGGGACGCCAACAGGTGTTTGTTGTTCCCGACGACTTACGCGCGGGTGTCGGTCAGTTGGCTCGCAAACTTAGGGCAACACCCTTCGTGGTGCTCTTCGCTGCTGTTCAGGTAGTGCTGCAGCGCTGGTCTGGGCGGTCAAAGTTCTTGGTAGGGGCCATTACGGCTAATCGCTTGGATCCGAAGCTGGAACAGCTAGTTGGCGTTTTCGTAAACACGGTGCCGCTGCGCTGCCACCTGGACGGCGCCGCCAGTTTCGTCGAGCTTTGCGCGGCGACGCGGGTTGAGGCGTTTAATTCTCTTACGTACCAGCGTATTGCCTTCAACGAACTGACCGCGGCCGTCACGGCTGCCCGCGGACAAGGACAAAGTGCGTTAGTTAATGTCGGGTTTGCTTACCAGAACATGCCCACTGCCCGCAACGGGATCCGGCAGCGGTGGGCACCACCAAGGGTTCTTAGCACCGACACGGCTAAATTCGACCTGTTGTTAATTTGTGAAGATGACGCCGATGGACTCACCATCACCGTCGAGTACGACACTGACCGTTACCCAGACGCGACCGGTCGCGGTGTTGGCGAAGACATGGTCGCGGTGCTCGATGCCGTGATAGCAGATCCCACCGAACCTATCCACCAGCTGTTGCCTCACGGACCCGATACAGACACCCTTCCGGCGAGCCCGCCAAGTGCACGCATTGCAAAACAAAGCGAGCTCACCTTGCACGAACCAGCCACCGACGCAAGCGCCAAACCTTCGACAAACAAATCCGCAACTGCGATTCTTACTGCTGATGAGCAACGGGCAGCGGACCTATTCGCCACGGCACTTGCAAAGGGAAGTTGGCATAAGGGTGCGACCGACCGGTGGCTGCCTGCGACAAACTTCTTCGCCGTCGGCGGTCAGTCATTGCTGGCGGTGACCATGCTGGCGGAGGCTAAGCGGCGGTATGGCGTTGTGGTGTCGCCCAGGGATTTCCTTGCCGACCCTACCATTGCCGCGCTTGGAAGGCTTCTCGCCGTTTGCGCACTCGCCGAACCCAACCAGTGCGTGGCGAACTTGTCCAGTGTTGCTGTTGCTGGCGAACGGTATCCAGCGACGGAGGTGCAACAGCGGTTGTGGTTCCTCGACCGGATTGCACTACGCACTGCATACCTAGTGCCGACCGTGGTTGAGCTGATTGGCCGCCTAGACCGTGAAGCACTGCGTCGGGCGGTAGATCTGGTCTTCGCGCGTCATCCGGCGCTTCGGTCCCGATTCGAATTGGATCGAAAGCAACGTAAGGTGTTTTACCGCACCGACGGACCGGCGCCCGCGTTGACGAAAACCTCCTGGCCTAAGCGACAGGAGCTGCGCGAACACCTGGCAGCGTATTGTTGGGCTGGGTTTGACCTAGTCAGCCAGGCCCCTGCTCGCGCGGAAATTATTTCAGTTGATGACCGAACACTGCTGGTGTTGGTCGCCCACCACATTGTTGTGGACGGTTGGTCTCGGCAGTTGTTGCTAACTCAAATAGCGCAGGCTTATCATGCCGAAGTTTCGAACAATCCCGTTGACCTCCCGGATCCCGTACACCCGGCGACGTTGGCAACTGTCGATATGTCGCCTATCGAAGGAATCGCTGCCGTGGTCGCAAAGCTGCGCGGGGCGCCAACCGACGTGTGGTTGCCACGCAACCGAACTAGAGGCCAGACGCAGGCCACGCTCGGCGCCACCTGCAACGCAATCCTTGACCCGCAACTAACCGCCCGGCTGCGCGCAGTCGCCACCGAAGAGTTAGGTTGCAGCACGTTCATGACCATTGCGGCGCTGCTGGCAGTGGCCTTGGCTCGCTGTTGCAATCAGCGGGATTTTCTTTTTGCCTTTCCGTGGGCTGGGCGAGACGTGCCGGCAAGCGTCAACGCGGTTGGCATGTATGTCAATACGCTAGTGCTGCGGGTGGACCTAAGGGGCGAGCCAACCTGGCGCCAAGCCCTAAACCGGGTTAAGGAAAGCAGTTTGTTTTGCTATCGGTACGCCGATGTGCCGTTCGATTCGCTTGCCGCTGCGCTGCATCCAGATCGCGACTTGAGCCGCCCGCCGTTAACACCTGTCTACCTTGCCCTTGCTGAAGATGGTGCCGTCGTGCCAAGTTTTGGCGTCGACATACAAGCTCTATACCTACCGCTTGACCCCTTACACGTGAAGTACGAGCTAGAACTTGTCGCAACTGAGAACGATGGGCAGCTCGAACTTGCTGCGTCGTACGCTGTTGAACTATTTGCCGACCACACTGTGATTGAACTTCTCAATTGGATTATCACCGCTGCCGTTGACCTAACCTCCGACCCGAATTCTCGCCCACTGTAAAGGAGAGCCACCCCTTCAAGCGTGTGAATATTTCACATTTTTTTTGTGTAATATTTCACAGCCTAAGTCCAGCCCCCTCTGCACAATGACAAGGAAGCCCAAGTAGTAAAGTACGACATTCAGGTCGGGCCACTGAGCCCCACCTGCACTTGAGCGTGATCCTCAATCAGACCATGAAGGAGAATGCTGTGCACGCCCCTGACATAGCGGAATCGCCATCCGTGTTAAGTGAACGAGAGCTTGTTGAGCGAGTGCGAAAAGCTTGGGCAATAGTGCTTGACTTGGCTGACGAAGCAGCGGTCCCGATTGACACAAATTTCCTTGAAGCCGGTGGCAATTCGCTTATGCTGATCATGCTGTGGGAAGAGTTGCACGGGCTTACCAAGGACACCTTAAGGGTATCCGACTTGTTCGCGCACAGCACGGTTCGCTCCCAAGCCACCCTGTTGGCCGGCGGACACAACCAGCGACAGTTGGCAAGGGTCGGGGCTAGCGACCGACAGCGATTGCTTGATCGAGTAACTTCAACCGCGACTCATGGTGCCAAGGCTACCTGAAACGTTCATAAACTGCGTAAATACCGGAGGGACGACAAGAGTGGCAACTAATACTGAAATAGCTGTGGTCGGAGTTGGATGCAGGTTTCCAGACGCGTGGACGCCACAAGAGTTCTGGCAAAACATCGACAATGGCGTAATCTCTATGCGGGAGCTGACAGACATGCAGCTGCAGGCTGCCGGGGTTGCGGCAGAAAGCCAAGACCCAGACTTCGTACGGGTAGCCGCTACCTTGCCTGGCGTTGACCAGTTTGCCGCAGAGTTTTTCGGTTATCCGCCACGGGAGGTTGACACGATCGATCCGCAGCAACGAATTTTCCTTGAGACCGCTTGGGAGGCACTTGAATCGGCTGGCCATCCGCCGGCCAAGGACGGCCCGGTTGTTGGTGTTTTTGCAAGCAGCGCGGCCGGCAACTATTCGGCGGCGGTGTTTGCGGAAAAAACGCGCCAGGCGGGGCTGCGGGCGGCGATCGAGGATCTGGATTTAACCGTGGGCGGTCAAGCCGACTTCCTTACCTCGCGGGTTGCTTACAAACTAGGCTTGCGTGGACCAGCTGTCAGCATACAGACGGGATGCTCTTCCTCGTTGTACGCAGTGCATTATGCGTCACTTAGTTTGCTTGCCGGTGAGTGCGATATTGCGCTGGCTGGCGGTGCAGCGGTGTTAGAACCGTTCCGTGGTTATCGGTATAAACCAGGTGGCGTGCTTTCCAAGGACGGCTATTGCCGGTCTTTCGATTCGGCTTCGACAGGAACCACGTACAGCTCCGGTGTTGGCGTGGTCGCACTGCGCCGAGCATCCGATGCATTGGCTGACGGCGACACGGTGTTGGCTATTTTGCAGGGAAGCGCTGTTGGAAACGACGGCGCGGACCGGTTGGGTTTCATTGCGCCCAGCCCGGCCGGGGTAGCTAGCGTTGTCGCCGCCGCATTGCGGATCGCTGATGTTCCGGCCGACCATGTTCGGTATGTAGTGGCACACGGCACAGCCACGGCCGTGGGTGACCATATTGAACTGCTTGCCTTAACCGAAGCGTTTCGCCAAAGCACTGACAAGAGCGGTTTTTGTGGGATCGGATCAGTGATGACTAACATAGGGCACACTGGGTGCGCCGCCGGTATCGCTGGCTTTATTAAAGCGGTGCACGTCGCGCGTACCGGATTGCTGCCTGGCCATCCGATTTTCGAACGACCACGTGATCCTGGTGTGCTTGCTGACAGCCCGTTTTTCATAACAACCGCGGCGCAGCAGTGCACCGACACCGATCGTTATGTGCTAGTCAATTCAATGGGAGTCGGTGGCACCAACGCGGCAGTAGTCCTTGGTGCGCCCCCCACTCCTACCCGACCGGCCGCGCGGTATCGGTCGACCATTAGGCTTGTGCTTTCTGCTAGAACCAGAGCTGAACTCGACAAGCATTCACGGCAATTGGCCGACGCACTGGACCGCGGCGAATTCCCAATAGCCGACGTCGAACATACCCTGCGGGTCGGCAGGCATCACTTCTCCGAACGCCGAGTCGTAAGCGCGCCAACCGACCAGCTTGCCGCAGCGTTGCGACTGCCACGACCAACTGTTGCCCAAACCGTTCGGTCCGAACCGCGCCGCGCGATTGTGGTCCTGCCAGCGGCCGAGGATCCACCTGCCGCGTTGCTCGACCGATTGCTTGCGGCGTTACCAGCGCAAACCCAGGTGGTACGCGGGATGGCCGGTGCAGCATCGCAAGACAGATTCTTAATATTGTTCGGCTCGGGTCAAGCGCAACCGAATAGCCATGTCATTGCAACCGAGGCCTATCAGGTTAGCAAGCGAAACGGCCATCCTACAGATGAATGTTGGCATGATGAGATTGACAAGGCGTTGACGGCGGCGTGGCTGCACGGCGTGGAAGTGGATTGGGAGACATACGCAGGCAAGCTTGGCCGCCGGGTGCCGTTACCCACCTACCCCTTTACCCGCAAGCGTTATTGGGCACTGGACCGACTTTCCCCAGCTGACGCACCCGGCGTTGCCACAGCCGACGCGTTAGCAACTTCGGCGCAGACAACAGTGCCTGCTGAAACGACAATGTCGGACTCACTTGAACAGGAGTTGGTTGCCCTGTGGCGGTCACTGTTCGGTGTTGACACGATTGGGATAGACGACGAATTCGGCGCGCTTGGTGGAAGCTCACTGCTTTCCGTACAGATGGTGCTGGAAATCCAACGGCGGCACGATGTGCTGATAAATATTCACCGAGCCGGAGGCAGCAAGGCCACAATTCGTCGGATAGCCACTATCGTACGAGGACTGTTAAATGGTTCACCCTCAGCAGAAATCGACCCGGCTGCCGATGGCGACGGTGCACTGATTGATGCCGACCTGGCGCTGCCGCTGGGCCCACAGGTAACAGTAAAGACACCGGGTCGGGATGTGTTGCTAACAGGGGCAACCGGGTACTTAGGAGCTTTCCTGTTGCACGAGTTGCTTAACAGCACCAGGGGTCGGGTCTACTGCGTGGTTCGAGCGGCCGATGAAGTGGCAGCCCGAGCGCGCCTACGGACTGCGGCAGCTAAGTTCGGCCTGCCGCAACCTGATTTCAAACGTGTCCATCCGGTTGCTGGCGACCTGCGAGCAATTGGCGAAATCTGCTGCACATACCGCGACGGCGAACTTGCCGAACGGGTTGGGCACGTGCTGCATTGCGCCGCAAAGGTGGTATTCACCGAACCTTATCGGACTTTGCGAGACGACAACGTGCTTCCTATGGTCGACCTGTTGGGTTGGATGCGCAGCCACGGTGTCCAGGACTTTAGCTTTATTTCAACAATCGCGGCAACCGCACCGGCGGGCGGGGCAGATCAGCGGTTACTTGAGACCCGACAGCAGGCTCTCGATCCGCAACTTGGTGGATATGGCGTGGGCAAATGGGTTGCCGAGCGCATTTTGGAACGAGCAGAGCAAGATGGTATGCGGGTTAGAATGTTCCGCCCCGGACTCATCATGGCGTCGAGCCAGACTGGTGCATGCAACGACAAAGACCTCATCTGGTTTGTGCTTGTTAGCGGTCTAGCGGTGGGTGCGCACCCGCTGGACGACCGAGCCATACCAATGTCCCCAGTGGATATGTTAGCCAAGGCTGTCGTGGAACTGGCGATCTCGCCCGGTTCGGTCGGTCGGGCATACCACCTGGTTGATGATAAATCCCTGAGCCTGCGACGACTATTTGAGTTGCTTGCCGAGGTAGGCCTACCAACCCAGCCAATGCCATTATCGGATTGGCAACGACTAGTGGCTGATAAGGCACTGGCCAGCGGTAACGCAGTGCTATCTGCAGTGGCGCTTTATGAAGTCGAGGGACACGAACTAGCCGAGGACGGCGTGCAGGCGCGCGGCTGGCAACCGTGGCTGCGTCACCGCAACCTTACGGCTGGAGTAACCGGGCAGCAACTGCGAAGCGGCCTTGCTTTTTTGGCCAAGCGCACCGAGTCGATCGGCGACTTACTGCCAGCCTTGGCCGCGCAATCGTATGCTCGCATCGATGAGGTGGTGGGCAAGTGACTAATGTGATAGCTAATGAAGCATCAGTCACAACTCATTGCGCGGTGCATCGTCTCGCTGTGCTGGGCGCTGGTGTGATGGGCACCGGGATCGCCACGCTGGCCATTGGCCACGGGCTGCCAGTGGTTTTGGTGGACATACACCAGGAGATATTGCAGCGAGCCCGCAGCAATGTGCTCAAGCAGTTACGGTTAGCCCAGCTAATGGGTCGGCTGCCACGTGATCGCGCAGTTGGCGAATTGGTTACCAGTGCCACCATCGGCGATATAGCCGACGCCACAGCGGTTATCGAGGCGGTCACCGAACGCGCCGAGCTTAAGGCCAAAGTACTCACTGAAGTATCGGCAACGGTACGTCCCGGGACATTGTTGATTTCCAACACCTCCGCGATCCCCATCGACGAGCAGGCCGTAGCTGTGCAACAACCACAAGACCTGGTCGGTATCCACTTCATGAATCCGCCATATCTGATTCGCACAGTGGAGGTTATCCGCGGCCCGCGCACCGGTGACGCCGCTATGGCGGCCACCACCGCACTGTTAGACGCACTTGGTCAAAAGGGCATCGTGGTTGGTGACGGCCCGGGATTTGTCATTAATCGAATCTTACAGCGAATGATTAACGAGGCTGCGCGGATCGTCGAGCAGGGCATCGCCACGCCCGAGGCAGTTGACGCGGTGTTTCAAGGGTGCCTTGGGCACACCACCGGCCCGCTGGCCACTGCCGACCTAATAGGGTTGGACAACGTCGTTGATTCGCTGCGCGTGCTTTACGAACGCACGGGCGACGCAGGTTATCAACCGAGCGATCTTTTGGTCACCAAGGTTAATGCGGGCGAGTTCGGCCGCAAAACCAGACGCGGGTTTTTCGAATACGAAGGGAGTTAGCCATGATTGCGTCGACTCAACATGTAGCTGCAAACATGGCCGCCGAGCCAATTCAACGCAGCCTGACTGCGTTTATCAAACAGAAAGCTAAGGTGCCCTTAACCTTGGACACGGACCTGTTCGGCTCGGGCCTAGTCTCCTCGCTGTTGGCCTTAGAACTGTTGATGTACATAGAGCAGGCATTCAATGTGTCGGTAGGTGGCGGCGACCTAACACTGGACAACTTTCGTACGGTTGATGCGATGACCGCGTTGGTTTTGCGGCTGAAAGGCAACACCAGTGACTGACGTTGTTTTTGACGCGGCCACGCTAGTCACCCAGTTAGTTGGTGATCGGGCCGACGGTTGGGATCGCGATGGACGATTGCCTGCGAAGTTGGTTCGCAGTCTGGCAGCCAAGGGTCTACTTTGTGCGCAGCTGCCTACCCTGTATGGTGGTATGGGTTTAAGCAGTATGCAAAACGGTGAGCTCACCGCACATGTTGGCAGTCTTTGTTCCTCGTTGCGCAGTCTGATGACCTCGCAGGGGATGGCGGCCTGGACTGTGCAACGCTTCGGGGATGCGCAGCAACGCATGGCGTACCTGACCCAACTAACTTCCGGTTCGCTGGCTGGCGTTGCCTTTAGCGAACCGTCCGCCGGAAGTGATTTATCCGCCATCACCACCAGCATCCACGCGCACGGCGACACAATTGTTGTGGAAGGGGGGAAGGTGTGGGTCACCGGTGGTGACTACGCCGACCTGTTGGTAGTTTTCGGCCGCTACGCTAATGGCGTCGCCGCTGTAATGGTGCCCGTCGACGCGCCAGGAGTAACGATCCGACGAGTGTCAGATCCGTTGGGCTGCCGGGCTGCTGGGCACGCAGACGTTAGGCTCGATACGGTCAGGCTCCCAGCAGATGCTTTGCTTGGCGGTGCTGGCTTGCCGATGGAATTTTTGATAACCGCTGCGCTGACGTACGGCCGACTTTCCGTGGCCTGGGGATGTGTGGGAATAATGCGCGCTTGCTTAAAGGCAACCACGCGACACGCCAGCAGTAGAAAGCAATCCGGCAAGCCGCTTGCCGACCACCAGCTGGTAGCTCGACATTTGGCCGAGCTGTTAGTGGCCGAGCAGGCCGCAACACGCTGCTGTCAAGAGGCCAGCCGGTGTTGGGATTCCGGCTCTGCGGACCTGGGAGCAGCTGTCATGGTGGCAAAGCATTTCGCAGCAGGCAGCGCCGCGCGCTGCGCCGCCGCCGCCGTGCAAGTGTTGGCAGGCGCGGGCGCGATCGACGGGCATCCAGTTGCCCGCGCCTACCGCGATGCCAAGTTGATGGAGATTATTGAAGGCAGCAATGAGATATGCCAGCTGCTACTGTCCAAACACGCATTGGCGGTGTGGTCATGAATATTGGTATCGGTGCTGTGCATTGTCTGTTGCCGCAAGAGCAGCTTGCAGTTACCGACCTTCCCGAATTCCAGTCACTAGGTCATGTGGAAGCTCAGTTCGCTAGAGAAAGTGGCGTACGTACGGTCGGCAGCTTTGATGGTGTGACGTCGGGACAGTTGGCTGCGCGAGCTTGCCAAACACTGCGGGAAAGCCTGACCGACGAGCCCGATGTATTGCTATTAGTGGCGCCGCGAGCCCCGGATGTGCTGCTTGGTTCGGACGCCTGTCGGGTGCAAGCAGATGCCAAACTCGCATCAACGTTTGCGTTTACGGTCGACGGATTGGGCTGCACTGGGTCTAGTGCCGCATGGGCGTTGGGTCGGGATTTGCTGCTGGCAGATCCCGCCAGGCGCAGTGTGCTAATCGCGCACGCCAGCAGACCAACCGGGTTAAGTCGAGTGCGGTACCCGGTCACGGTTCTCGGTGACGGCGCGTACGCGTCGACGCTCGTGCGGGGCGGTCGGCCAGTGCTGCGAGCGCACCGCATGGAAACCGACGGCACGTTTCACGACCTTTTTCGGTTGGATTACAAACAGGTTCCGTGGTACGAGTGGCAAGAGCAGTGCCAGTCTGCCGATCGTTACCGTTTTGAACTTGCCATGCACAGCAGGATGCGGCTTGCGCGCATGGTGGACGAGGTGCTTGCGCAGGCTGACATTAGCAAAGACCAAGTCGCGGCCACGCTCATGCAAAACGTCACTGCCAGCGCTTTCCAGTTTTACGAGTCGCTGCTTGGTTTACCGATCCATCCAGTGTGCGCTAAACACCTTGCCGAGTATGGACATCTGGGAGCGATGGATGTGGTTCTAAATCTAGACCGACTCCTGGCTAGCGGTGAGCACTCCGAGGGCGATTTCATTTTGGTTCTGAACAACAGTCCGGTCGCGGCATGGGCGGTGACGCTATGGGAGGTGTGACGGTGTCGGGACTTATCCCAATTAGTAAAGACATTGCGGATCCGCCGGTAACCGTTAAGTGCCTGGTGTGGGACCTAGACAACACGTTGTGGTGCGGGACATTGCTGGAAGACGGTGTGGTGCAACTCACTGACGCGGTGCGGCGCACAATCGTCGAGCTTGACGCCCGCGGGATTTTGCAGTCGATGTCCAGTAAGAACGACTACGAGTTAGCCGCAAGCTGGCTGGAAAAGTTCGACATTGCCGAATATTTTGTGCTGCCAGAAATCGGTTGGGGGCCTAAATCAGCGGCGATCAGGCGGATAGCAGACCAGTTAAAATTCGCTTACTCCACCGTAGCTTTCATCGACGACCAGCCGGTGGAACGGGCCGAAGTGGCATTTGCCCTGCCAGATGTTCGGTGCTATCCCGCGCACGCGGCAGCCGGGCTACTCGAACTGCCGGAGTTTCGCCCTAGGCTCACCCAAGACGCCCGGCGACGCCGGCAGATGTATCAGGCTAGCTTTCGGCGCGATGCGGCGCGCAACGAATGTGGTGGCCCGGATGAACAGTTTTTGCGCTCGCTGGAGCTGGTCATGCAGATTGGGCGGTCAAACGAAGAGGAATTGGCTCGGGTAGAAGAGCTAACGCTACGTACCAGCCAGATGAACGCGACCGGGGTGCATTACAGCGAGGCAACGCTGCGGATGCTGTTGGCCGACCCCCTGCATGAAGTGTTGGTAATAACCATGGCCGACCGCTTCGGTCCACATGGCGCGGTGGGACTCGCGTTGTTAGAAAAGCATCCGTCAGTTTGGCATCTAAAGCTGTTGGCCACCTCGTGCCGGGTGGTTTCCTTTGGGGCAGGCGGTGTGATTCTGCGCTGGTTAATAGATGAAGCCGCCGAAGCAGGTGCCCACTTGGCCGCTGATTTTAGGTGTACGGAACGAAACCGGATTATGGAGGTTGCCTACCGCTTTGCTGGATTCACCAACCAGGCATGCCAATGCCTGCAAGCGATTGCCGATAGCGAGAACCGCGGCGGCATCCAGTTACTGCATTTAGAACCAACTGCACAAACGCCTCCTGCTGCCATCCGGCTAATCGCACCTAACTTGGGCGAGGCCATGCGAACCGGGGTTGTGACCAGCGAGGTATGTAATGTCTGACCGCACGCTTTACCAGTGGTTTGCTGAGTCTGTTCGAAAGCACCCAGACTGCCCGGCACTGCAGACACCGGCCGCCTGTTTGACCTACCAGCAGTTGCACAACTGCGCCCTGGCGTTGGCCGAGCACATCCTGCGCTCGCATGGCAAAGCGCCCGCACGAGTTGCTTTGCTAGCGTCGCGCAGCGTCATAGCCTTTGCTGGGTATTTGGCTGCGCTGCGGCTAGGAGCTGCGGTGACGCCGCTTAACCCAAGCTTCCCAACCGCTCGCAACCGCATGGTCTGCGAACTGGCCGGACTCGACATGCTGTTGGCCGACGAGTCGGGGGCCGGCCAGCTAGCCGCTGGTTTGGGTCAGGTCGCGCGCACTGTGCTGCAACTGACCGACGAGAACGCCTTTACCGCCACCCGGTCTGTTGATTTACCCCCTTACGATGCCAGCCTCAATGACATCGCCTACATATTATTTACATCTGGCTCCACTGGCCGCCCGAAGGGTGTGCCGATTCGACATCGAAACGTCTCGCCCTACCTCACCCACAACATCGCTAGATATAAGCTCGGACCTGATTGCCGCACGTCGCACACCTTTGACTTAACCTTTGACCCGTCGGTATTCGATTTATTTGTCACCTGGGGTGCTGGTGCAACCTTGGTTGTGCCAGCGTCAGGCGCACTGCTCACCCCCGTGGATTACCTTGTGAATACTGGGATTACACATTGGTTCTCGGTGCCATCGGTGGTGTCGGTTAGCGCGGATTTAGGGAACTTACCAACGGGTCTAGTAAACACGCTTCGTTGGAGCATATTCATCGGCGAACCGCTCGCGTACGACCAAGCAAAAGCCTGGCTTGCTATCGCTCCCGGCACGGTGATTGAAAATGTGTACGGGCCAACAGAGTTAACTGTCGCGTGCACTGAGTACTCGCTACCGAAAGATCCCGCTAACTGGCCGCCGACATCCAACGATACTGTGCCGATCGGATCGGTTTACGACTTTTTGGATTACCTGGTGTTGGATGCTGAGGGCAAATCTGCAAGCGAGGGTGAGTTGAGTGTACGTGGACGGCAACGGTTCGACGGCTATTTAGATCCCGCAGACAACCGAGGCCGATTTTTTTCGTACGACGGTCATCGAGTCATCGAATTTGACGAGGGGGGTGAGTTGACCGACGCGCACTACTACCGCACCGGCGACTTGGTTCGCTTTGAGTCCGGCAACCTCGTACATCTTGGTCGGCTTGACAACCAGGTAAAGATTCGCGGTTATCGGGTAGAGCTCGGGGAGATCGAGGCCGCCATGCGGCGTCATTCCGACGTTGGTCAGGCGGTCGTTATCGCAGTGCGACGTGGTGAACAGACCGAACTTACCGGGTTTTACACGGGCACCCTGCTGCAGCCTGCGGAGTTCGTTCGTTGGCTGCGCAAGCATGTGCCGCTGCACATGGTGCCACGGCGCTTTCAACACCGAGAAACGATGCCACTTAATGCTAACGGAAAGACCGACAGGGGTCAGTTGCGCAACATGCTGCTTGCACAAGCAGGCGGAGACCTTTTAGCACGGAAAGGGTAAGCAGATGGCCTTTCTCAAAGATTTGATACCGCCTGCGGGGCGAGTGCGCACGTTGTGTCTTAGCAACCTGGCCAAGACTGCCGGTCACGGCATCCTAATGTCGGTCATTGTGCTGTATTTCACCCGCATGGTGCACATCCCAGCCGAACAGGTAGGACTTGCCTTAACTATCGGCGCAGCAGCGGCTATGTGTGCGAGCGTTCCTGCCGGGCGGTTGGCAGACATATTAGGAGCGCGCAACGTCACCATAGGATTCCTTTGTCTGTTGGGCGTTTTCGTCGCCGGTTACGCCTTTGTTGGCGGTTTTTTGGGGCTAGTGCTAGCCGCGAGTTTGGCGTTGATGGCCGAATCAGCAACCGACGCCGCTCGCGGCGCACTTGTCGCGGGCCTCATACCAGCGGCCGAACGCGTTCGGGCCTGGTCCTACATGCGTTCGATGGCAAACTTGGGGGTGTCGCTAGGAGCGACCGCAGGAGCGGTTGGTTTGTATTTTGACACGCGCTTTGCCTACGTGGCGTTGCTAGTGGGTGGCGGCGCACTATTTTTGCTGGCAGCTTTCGCATATTTAGCTGTACCGAAGGTCCCGCCAGCACCTAAAAGCCAGGATGGCCCGCGGTGGATAGTGCTTCGTGATAGGCCATACGCAGCGGTGGCATTGTTAAACACAGTGCTGGTTATGAACGTCGCGATCCTGATCGTGGCGTTACCAATATGGATTACCGAGCATACGACGGCGCCGACCTGGCTGTTCCCAGTGATTTTGATACTTAACACGGCCGTTGTCGTGCTTTTCCAGGTGCGAGCGAGTAAGGGTGCTGACGACGTACCAGGTGGCGCGCGAGCGTTGCGCCGATCAGGAGTGTTTCTAGCGGCGTCCTGCATGCTCTTTTCGTTAGCGGCCGGATGCCCGCCGTGGGTTGCCGTCGCGGCGCTACTAGCCGGCGCACTTGTCCATGTAATTGGTGAAATGCTTTACAGCGCTGGATCGTGGTCTCTTGCATTTGGGCTTGCGCCGGATCACGCGCAGGGGCAATACCAGGGCATGTTCGGAATGTCTACCCAACTTGGTTCCATGGTGACCCCGGCGTTAGCGGTGGCGTTGACTACTTATCTGGGCTGGCTTGGGTGGATGGTTTTCGCGGCGTTGCTGCTAGCGGCCGGCGCTGCGGCACCAGCGGTGGCGCTTTGGGCGCAGAGTACCAGGAAATCTATTCCCTCTTCCGCTTCAGTTGCCGCCGATGTGCTACGCAGTGCCCAACCCGAAGGGGAGTGAATAATATGGACTTTAGTTTGTTCTATTTCGCAAATGACAGCCGCGAGTTAGATAATAACCGTTATGAGCTCCTCCTTGAAGGGGCGCGCTTTGCTGACGAGAACGGTTTTGCTGCGGTATGGACACCGGAGCGCCACTTCCATCAATTCGGCGGACTTTATCCGAATCCGTCGGTGACTTCGGCAGCGGTTGCGGCGGTGACGAAGAGAGTAAAGATCCGCGCCGGCAGTGTGGTCGCGCCGTTGCATCATCCGCTGCGGATTGCCGAAGAGTGGTCGGTCGTTGACAACATTTCCGCCGGGCGGGTAGGTCTGTCGTTTGCTTCCGGTTGGCATGCGGCGGATTTCGCGCTTCGCCCAGAGAACTACCAAAATCGACGACAAGTGGTGCTCGATTACGTGGAACAAGTGCGGCGACTGTGGCGCGGCGAAACTATTGCGGTTATTGACGGGGTGGGCACGCAACGGGAGCTTGGGATTTTTCCGCCTCCCGTGCAACCGGAGCTACCGGTGTGGCTCACCAGTGCCGGTGGTGTAGAGACGTTCCGCAATGCGGGTCGGATTGGCGCCGGGTTATTAACGCACCTGCTGGGGCAGGATCTAGACGATTTGGCCACAAAACTTGCCGAATACCGGCGGGCATTGGCCGATCGGGGCAACGCCGACGGATGGCCAGGACATGTGGTGTTGATGGTTCATGCTTACCTCGGCGAAGACGACGACGAGGTACGTGAGACCGTACGTGCACCGCTTTGCGATTACCTGCGCAGCTCGCTGGGGTTGCTGCTAGGTTCGCAAGTAGACGGTTCCCGCAAGATTGATCCAGCCAACCTCGCCACCGATGACATCGAGTTCATCGTGGCTCGGTCGTTTAATCGATATTACGACGACGGTGGAATACTCGGCACGGTCCTAAAAGCACAGCGGGTCGTCGCGCGGCTTGCGAGTCTTGGAGTCGACGAGGTGGCATGTCTTATCGATTTTGGATTGCCAACCAAGACTGTGCTCGCCGGATTGGAGCACCTTGGTCGGCTGCGTAAGCTCTCAGATGCATTTACAGAGGTAGCGTGAAGCAATGGTCGGGATAATTGATTTTGAGGTACGTTTGCCATCGGCGCGCGCAAGTGTAGCGCAAATGCACGCCGCATCCGGCGTTTCGATTGCGGACATTATGGCGATAACACACTGCGATGGCTTTCCGGTGCTCGCAGACAACGAGCAGGAGTGGGAACTTGCTGTGCAGTCCTGCAGGACAATGCTGGCACGCAACCGAGTGATGCCAACGATGATCGGTAACGTGATCTATGCTGGTTCGGGCGAGTGGGAAACACCGTTTTGGTCACCGGCCGCCAAGGCAGCTAACGAGCTTGGCATAAACGACGCGCACTGCTTTGAGGTGACAAACTTTTGTAACGCAGCCACGCCGGCAGTGCAAATCGCCGCAGACAATATTGCGTTGGGCCGCACCTCTTATGTGCTTGTGCTGCTGGGCGATCGGCTAAGTCAATTGGTCGACCACGACGACCCGGACTCGAAGATGTTGTTTAATTTTGGCGATGCGTCTGCCGCGGTGCTGTTGGGTCAAGAAGACCTAACCTTCAAACTGCTTCATTCGGCGATGAGGACCGACCCAAGCTGGTGTGACTATTATTTTGGCGAAAGGGAAGAATATCGGGTGCTCATGCGTCGACGAGGTCGCCGGCAAGGACTTGCTGATGCCTATATAGAGGCTTTCTCCGCACTTGTTGCAGACACGTTGGCGGCGCTGGATAAGAAAACCGACGACATTGCCTATTTCCTCATTAACCAAGGCGACAAAGGCATGCATGAAAGGCTCTTGCAGACGCTTGGCATACGAGCGGACAAAAGTGTTTTCAACTATGACCGGCTGGGCCACATGGGCACCCCTGACACTTTGATTGCGCTACAGGAAGTACTGACGTACAAGAGAATGAAGACCGGAGATCTGATACTGCTTGCAACCAGCGGTATGGGATTTAGTTGGGGAATCACCGCGCTCGAGTATGTGAAATGAGGCCTAGATGATTTTTCACCGTATTAGCGATGACAAGTTCTGCGCCGCGGTCGAAAAGTTGCGTGTCGCCGGAATGGGTACCGAGGTGGTCGGCCCGGTACTCGCAGGCCTCGTACAGCTAACCAGACCACGCAGCCTGCTAGAGGTAGGGATGGGATATACGACCCCATTTCTCGCGGCCGCCTTGGCCGAAGTCGAAGAGCAAACGCACGCCGAGTCTGCGGCGCTGGCCGCCAAGACTCGAAGCCACCTTGCCGGTAGCGACACGCTTGATGATTCGTGGTTGCTGGCAGACCCACCACTTGTGACACCCGATTTTCACCTGACGCCCTTTCGATCCAGCTTCGTGGCAGTGGATAACTTATCCATCGAGGACTCATCGGCGCCGAGGGTGCAGGAGGTACTTAGCGAGCTTGGCCTAGGCGAGCGAGTGACAGTGCTTAATGCAGACTTACGCGACTGCATTGGCTTACTGCCAGACGGTTTTTGCCCAATTGACTTTGCATGGATCGACGCTTGGGAATGCCTCTACTTCTTTGACCACTTCTGGAATTTAATCAATCCAGATGGCGGTTTGGTTATTATGCATTATCTCATGACTTATCCCGAGGGAGAGGCCCTGTTGCGGTACATACGTCAGTTTCAACGGGCGCACCCAGGAGAACTAGAGATGGTAAATTTGCTGGAGTCTCAGAAGCTAATGCAAAACAGTATTACGGTGCTTCGCCGAACCAGCGGTGTGGCCAACCGCCGTTACGCCGGGCCCGGCGGGAAAGTCCGATACACCGAAGAACTTAAACACGCTGCCACCGAGCATGCGCGACGCCACGATTGCGTACACATCGATCACTAAGCCCATTAGGAGACACTATGCCGCCGCAGCTGGCGATACCGGCAGCTGGGGAACCTGATCTGGCGCTCGACGCGGTCAGCGCCGATGCGTTCCGCCGCGTCATGTCGCGCTTTTCCACGTGCGTGACAGTCGTCACCGCTGGCGGGGACAAATACCCAGTCGGTTGCACTGTGACAGCCTTATTTTCACTGTCACTTTCGCCGCCTAGCATGGCCGTTTCCCTAAAAACCGGAAGCCGTACGCTTGACCACATTCGCGCTGAAGGCATCTTCGCCATCAATGTGTTGTCATGGCCGCAGCGCGAACTTGCGAAACAATTTGCGGTCGCTCTGCCTCGTCATAGATTTAAAGATGTCGACTTCACTATGCGGGCTGGAGTCCCGGTCCTAGTAGATGCTGTTGCGAACGTGGTGTGCCAACTGACGCAGGAAATTGCAGTGCTAGACCACACAATCATCGCGGGGGTAGTTGCATCGACCTCGACTGCCGAAGCGCAATCGCCATTTGTCCTTTACGAGCATGAAGCATATCGACTCATTCGGTGAACGCGGTCGCGCTCTAACGGGTGGTCCCGAAGGTGGAGTCGGTGGGTAAAGAGATATCAGGCTTTTCCAACTCTTCAATGTTGACGTCTTTAAATGTCATGACCCGCACGTTCTTGACGAAACGGGCTGGGCGATACATGTCCCACACCCAGGTATCGTACATTTCAACCTCAAAATACACCTCGCCATCGCTGTTGCGGACCTGAAGATCAACTTGGTTGGGATCGTAGATGGCAGGAGCTCGCGCCGAACGGGGCGAACGGCGTACTGTCCAGAAAAAGCCTTGAGCTGCTCTAGCGAGCAAAGTCGCGTTTCGTTCATGTCGATCACCCTGGCTGCCATGATCGACCCAAACGCTACCTTTCAGACTCATACCTCGTTGGAAACACATACCCACGTTCAGACTCATACCATATTGGAAAAGATTTATGCTTGACGGGGAAGCTTACGCTCGGGCACGATCACCGACGAGATGATCAAAGAATATGGGTGTAGATCGATTGGAACGATGAGATTGTTAAGTTCTGTCAAATGGTTAGGGCCGATGAGCTATGGAAAGAGGGGGCGATCCGTAGTATGTATGGGTTGCGAACCAACATACCTACCCCAAAAGGAGGCCCCCATTGGCAGAAGCATACACCGTCATTCGGAGTTTGGAAGAGTTCACCGCGGCACGCGAGCAGTTCAACTTTCTGGTGAGTCGACTGCAATCTGAGGAGATGAGCCGGATGGAACACGGTCAAGTGGAAGCGACGATTGCGCAGGAGGGCAACGAGTTGCTCAGGCGTTTGCTGCAAGGGCATTTGGATCTACGGGCAAAGACCGAAGAGAGACGCTTGGAGGTGGTAGGGGCCGATGGGGTGCTACGGCGGCATTGCCGTGCAGGTAAACGTGAGTTGATGAGTCTGTTCGGCGAAGTGGAGGTCAAGCGGCTGGGATATGGCGCCCCTGGTGAGCGGGGTCTGTGTCCACTCGATGCCGAACTCAACGTGCCGCCGGACAAATATTCCCATGGCTTGCGCCGTCGCGTGGCGGAGGAAGCGGCGAAGAGCTCTTTTGACGAGACGGTCGCAAGCGTAGCGAAGACCACCGGCGGGCATGTCCCCAAGCGCCAAGCCGAGGGGCTAGTCTCCGAGGTCGCACAGGACTTTGAAGCGTTCTATCAGACCCGCGAAATCACAGTCCCTGAGGACACCACTGATCCTCTCATCATGAGCCTGGATGGCAAGGGCATCGTCATGGGGCGCGAGGGCTTGCGGGAGGCGACGCGCAAGGCGGCCGAGCGGGAGCACCACAAGTTGAAGACGCGCCTCTCGGCGGGCGAAAAACGCAACCGCAAACGCATGGCGACGGTGGCCACCGTCTACAGCATCGCGCCGCACCAGCGCACCGCCGAGACCATCATGGGGGTGGAGGAGGCCGAGAACACCTGCATACCCCGGGCACGGAATAAGCGGGTCTGGGCCAGTGTGAAGCGCGAGGCACACGCCGTCACCGAGGAGGTGTTTCAAGAGGTGCTGCGCCGTGATCCGGAACGACGGAGGCCTTGGGTGATGCTGGTCGACGGCCAGCCTCAGCAACTCGAACAGATCAAGCGGTGCATCACCCATCACAACGCCGGGGTGACCCTTGTTCTCGATTTCATCCACGTCCTTGAATATCTCTGGAGCGCGGCCTTCTGCTTCTATGCCAAAGGCAGTGAAGCCGCCGAGGCATGGGGTGTTGGAGCGGGCGCTGCAGATCTTGCGCGGCAAGGCCAGCGATGTCGCGGCCGGTATGCGTAGAGCCGCCACCTTGCGCGGGCTCTCTCGCAAAGCGCGCGAGGGGGTGGATGATTGCGCCGACTATCTGCTGAAATACCGCCACATGCTCCGCTACGATGAGTGCCTGGCCCACGGGCTGCCCATTGCTACCGGCGTCATCGAAGGCGCCTGCCGTCACCTCATCAAGGATCGAATGGACATCACCGGCGCGCGCTGGGGATTGGAAAGCGCCGAGGCTATCCTGAAATTACGCTCCCTGCGCTCAAGTGGCGACTTCGAGGCGTACTGGGAGTTCCATAAGACCCACGAGCTCAAGCGTAATCATACCTCTCGCTATCCCTGCAGAAGGCTGCCTGACCACCCGTGAACGTCGTTCTAAAAGAGCCGCACCCAAAGAATATGACAAGCAAGAGGGCGAGCAGATTGCCGACGATAGTCGGTTTCCAATCGACAACTCTTAAACCCTTCGGCTTACAGCCAAGGGGCGTTTAGATGACGGCCCCGGCACAGGCAACAAACTTGGTGCACACCAGCGCTATACTAACGTGCGAACCAGCCCGAGAGGCGGCACCTGAACGCGCAGCCATCGCCGCGATCCGCGCTATCGTTCCTGCCGCGGCTCGCGTAATGGGAGGTGATCTCCGTGCCGCCGATGGAGATCTTTTTCCTGAAGAGCTGCGCGCGATAGAGAATTCGGTCGAGAAACGACGCCTCGAATTCCGAGCCGGCCGAAATTACGCGCGCCGAGCATTGCAACAGTTCGGTTTTGGCAGCGGGCCAATACCGGTGAGTGCATCACGTGCGCCTGTATGGCCCGTCGGCTTCGTCGGTGCTATCGCTCATACGGGAAGTCTGTGCGCCGTGATCGTTGCTCGTGCGTCGCAGTTTTATGGTATTGGGATCGATGTGGAAGACGACGAACCGCTGAAGCCCGAGCTCGCGCGGTATATCGTCGCGACCGACGACGAACTGCGCGACCGCCAACATTTCGAGGCGTGTGTAGACATAGATCTCCCAAAGCTGCTTTTCGTGATTAAAGAAGCCATGTACAAGCTATACAATCCGCTTACCGGCAGCTTCCTCGATTTTCGAGACGTGCGCGCCATCGCGGATCCGAATAGCAAGCGATTTACCGCATCGCTCATCCAGCCGGATCGTCCAGCGGCGCGCGGCCGGCGTTGTTTTGACGGGGGCTTCGGCCGCACGCCGGGATTCATTTTCGCTTACGTGGATATGGTCTGCGACGGCGATGGACCAGCGCAGCCCTAGAGTCTGTCGAAACCTCCGCGCATTTTTCCAGATGCTGCACCACATTGTTAACAGTGACCTAAATCCGCTGAATTCTGGGGTTTAGCGCGCAGCGCCCCCAAAGTAGTTCACTACCTCGAACCCGACGATGGGGCTTATAGGGCGTTGGATATGATCCGGCAAACGGTGTCGGTGAAACCCAATCCTGATAATTGCATCTGCGTCGCATGATCTCCCTGTGGTGCGCAACTATTCCCGGCCCATCGAAGATTGATCATTTAATGTCACGATAGAAGTTTTCATGTACCCCTAATTAAAAGGCGTTGAGTGGGGTCCCACTCATAGGCCAATAACATTTGCTGGCCGACGACATCAAATTTGTAGACGTACACGCCAGCCAAATCTCCCTTCTTAACTTCACCAAGCAGAGGGTCCTGAACAACGGCTCGAATAGCATCATCTACCGCCGCCTTCTGGTTAAGATGCAATTTCTTATACGTTCGCTTGAAAGCCGGCATTTGCCGGACCGCAATATCACGCACGTCCACCCTCGAGTTCGAAGGCTTCGGCCAATGACCGATCGCTGAGCTTACTGATTAATACGTCGCGTACGAACTCAATCGGCAAGTCTGGATTGTCAAGGGCGCACTTACCGAGGCGAGCCCAATACTCAATTTGCTGGGGAACGGAGCGACACTCGGCCGTTGCGACCCGCTTCGCATCCTCGTAAATGTCCTCGTGTATACGGATGGGGATACCCATGTTCGCCTCCTCAGGTTAATATGTAGTGCCACAATCGTAGCACATTGCGACGTTAGTAGTGCATTCTACGCAGGCAGGAATGTTCGGGAGGCCCGGCCCCCGGCGTGCCGTTTTACCGCACGAATGTTGGTCCGCAAAACCGATGCGGTACGAAGCGAAATAAGGCGTTACGAGGCGATATTTAACGATATTGCGGACCGGAAAATCAATTAACTTATTGAATATAAACGATTCTATCAAGGACTGAAAATCCCTGTGTCGGCAGTTCGATTCTGTCCCTGGCCACCAAAAATCAATAGGTTACATCGATCCAAATCCACGTGTTGCGGAATATCTAGCCGGATTGCGGAATATTTCTGGGCT
>Ga0136613_10000189_pt1 | contig 25421 bp, 23 predicted proteins | sample AntDrymUQ2722106_2_FD_106649 | JGI IMG/M metagenome (GOLD analysis project Ga0136613, IMG submission 106649) | Polar desert sand microbial communities from Dry Valleys, Antarctica - metaG UQ272 (21.06) | ecosystem: Environmental > Terrestrial > Soil > Desert | place: Antarctica: Dry Valley... | reverse complement strand
TGTCGTCGATGTCGAGGGCGCGCCGGGTGGCAAGCTCGCGCAGAGCGGCCTGCATGGGGATGATGCCCAAATCGGAGAAGAACTTTGCGGTCTCGGACTGGAGGGCAGTGCGAGGGCTGTTGACCTCCCCGATGGTTCGAACCTCTTCGAGGTCATCGAGGTACACGGTTGAGTTCAGTGCCGGGGGCGCCCCCGGAGCGAATTGAGTGGTCGACTGCAGAGCGATCGGGGTGACGCCACCGAGCCACGCTGATGCGAAGGGCGCGAAGCCCGGAGGCGTCGGGCTCCATTCGCCCGGCGCGTCCGCGACCGGGACGACCACAGCGGCATGACGGCCATCGTTCATCCTGAGGGCAATGATGTGGTTCGCGGCGCGGACGCCGTAGCTGATGGCCTTGTCCTGCGCCCCACCGTCCGGCACCTGGGCCAACGAAGCGACGAGCTGTGCGTCGAGGTTTGTAGCCGCGGCCGGGAAGTAGTTGGAGAGCACTCGGTGCGCGGCAGCCGCCGCGGCAGCCTCGGGCGACGCGCCGGTGGGGGCGTGCTTGTCCCATCGATAGAGCTCGTACTCGCCGGTGATGCCCACGACGGCGTTGTACATCGCGAGGTGGACGAAGGCGAAGTAGTTGAAGGCCGCGGGACTGGCCCCGGTCGCGGTGACCGTGTTGACGGCGATCTGGTTCCACGTCGTGATGACCGCCGCGTTGGCTGCGCCGGGCGGCGGGGTGGCCGCCGCGGGGGCGGCGGAGATGAGGGTGAGGCTCAGCAGCAACGCCGTGGCGGCGCGCCGGCCAGCTCTGTGGTGGTGAGGAGAAATGGACGATGCGTGGCGCACCACCTGCGTATGGTGCGCGGGCATCTCGGGCGTGCCCGCGTCTATGTGTATGGGCGCCCCAGCGCGCCGATCGTTCAATATTGGGCAGCAGTGCACCAGCGTCCGCCCGCAGCGGGATCGCGTCGATACGACGTTCGACGTAGACGCTAGCCTTGTCGTGTGAGCGAGAACATCTGCTACACCGATGCGTATGCGCGCCTGATCGAAGCCTCGGTGGTCGAGGTCGACGAGGACGCGAACGCGGTCCTCCTCGAACGAACTGTGTTCTATCCGGGCGGCGGTGGCCAACCGGCCGATACGGGCGTGCTAGTCGGCGACTCGGGCGGCTCGTGGCGCGTCACCGGCGCGAAGAAGCGCGAGGACGACATCTGGCACACCATCGAGGCGGGATCCGAGCTGCCGGCCGTCGACACCAAGGTCACCGCGGAGATCGACTGGGAGCGGCGCCACCGGCTGATGCGGACGCACTCCGCATTGCACGTCCTGTGTGGCGTCGTCTGGCGCGATCACCGGGCGTCGGTCACCGGCGGCAACATGGAGCCGCTCTCGGGGCGCATGGACTTCGAGTTCGAGACGATGTCGGGCGACCTCGTCGTCGAGATCGAGAAGCGGGTCAACGAGGAGATCGGCGCCGACCGGGAGATCCTGGTGTCGATCCTCCCGCGTGAAGAGGCGTTCGCGATCCCCGACCTGATCCGGACGAAGATCAACCTGCTTCCCGAGGGAATCGCCGAGGTCCGCACCATCGAGATCGTCGGGCTCGACCTCCAGGCCGATGGCGGTACGCACGTGGCCCGCACCAGGGAGATTGGCCGCGTCAAGGTCACTGGCTATGAGTCCAAGGGCCGCATCAACAAGCGCATCCGCATCGCCGTCGACGATGCACCGGGTGGCGCATAGCGGCGATTCCGGCGCGGCGGCCGTCATCTGGTCGCGGCACCGCTCGGACTGGTGGGAAGGCCCCGGACTGGCGGAGTCGGGCCAAGTGTGTGCGTCCGGCACCGCTCCTTTCGGTAACCGCCGACCTCATGACCGCGCGTGTCCAGATGACCGCGCGTGTCCAGCGAACCCTCACCCGTACCACGTGGCTAACGACGAAGGACCTTGGGCTCCACGGCGATCCGCTCGTGGCCCGGGTCGAATGGCGACGGAGGTGCTCGCCTTCGGCATCTTGATTGCCGTAAGCCCCGCCCTACGGGTGACAGCTGCACGGACGCCGTCGGCAGGCCGCGATTCTGCAGATGCATCGGTCCTGAGGACGCAAGCGCGAGGAGAAACTGATGCCTGGACGCAAGGAGCTTCCCGGGACCCTGAAGCGCTCCCCGAAGAAGGCGCAGAAGACCTGGATCGAGACCCACGACAGTGCCGTCGAGTCTTACGGGGAGGGCGAGCGCGCGCACCGCACCGCATTTTCGAGCCTGAAGCACTCGTTCGAGAAGGTCGATGACCACTGGGAGCCAAAGGACGAGAAGGGACCGTCCGACCCGCAGGCCGCGAAGGGCGGTCGGGATGCTCGCGAAGGCAAGGGGGAGACCTTCGGCGGAGTTGACGTGCTTGGCAACACGAAGGCGGAGCTGTACGAGCGAGCACGCAAGCTGGGCGTGGCGGGCCGCTCGAACATGGACAAGGAGGACCTGGCACGGGCAATTGCCCGTAAGCAGGACTAGGGCCTCGACGTCGAAGGTCCGTCGGCGGCGGCCAGCTCAGATCTGGCGGCGCACGATCGGGCGATCCGGGCTGCTCCGATTCGCCCGCCGGCGTCCCACGACGTTGAATCCAGCGCGCTCGAACATGCCGAGCGTGCCCTTGTATGCATTCGCCGATGAGATTCGGGCGCCGTCGGTCTCCACCGGGTAGCCTTCGAGGAGCGTTGCGCCGTGGTCGCTCGCGTATCGAATCGCCGCCTCGAGCAATGAGGCCGCGACGCCCTCGCCTCGGAATTTGCGCCCCACCACGAAGCACACGATCGACCAGGCCGGTCGGTCGTCGATCGGCGCGAGGACCCGCGAATGTGTCAGTCGCTCGTAGTCCTCCCGCGGGCCGAGGCTCACCCAGCCGATGGCCGCGCCCTGCCGATACGCGACCAGCCCGGGGGCCCGGTCGTTGAGCTGATCCACGGCACGCTCCAGCACCGCGCGGTTCCTGCGGGCAGATGCGTTCTGGAAGGTGATCCCCCGGACCCTGAAGAATGCGCACCAGCACCACTTCGGGTCGCCGCCTTCGTTGAACAGCGCTCCGAGGTCGGGTAACCGTTCGGGCGTGAGGGGCAGAATCTCCAAGTCTCGTTTCATCGGTCGATTCTGAACCCGCGATCCTGTCACGCGGCGTCAGGAATCGATCGGCTCGATCTCGTCGATGAGATCTGCCACGGAGGCGACGATGCGGGTCGGGAGGTAGCTGTAGCGGCGCGCCTCCTCGGCCGCGGTGATGCCAGTGAGCACGAGGATCGTCTCGAGACCGGCCTCGATCCCGGTCACGATATCGGTGTCCATCCGGTCGCCGATCATGACGGTCGACTCCGAGTGAGCGCCGATCTGGCGCAGAGCGGAACGGATCATGAGGGGGTTCGGCTTGCCGATGTAGTAGGGCTGCACGCCGGTCGCTGACGAGATGAGGGCTGCCACCGAGCCGGTGGCCGGCAGCGGACCGGCAGGCGATGGCCCGGTCGGGTCCGGATTCGTCGCGATGAACCGGGCCCCGCGGCTGATCAGCTGAATCCCGCGCGCGATCCGCTCGAAGCTGTAGGTTCGAGTCTCCCCGAGCACCACGTAGTCGGGATCGGTTTCCGCAAGCGTGTAGCCGACCTCGTAGAGCGCGGTCGTGAGTCCCGCCTCGCCGATGACGAAGGCGGTGCCTCCAGGGCGCTGATCCGCGAGGAACTTCGCCGTCGCCAGGGCAGAGGTCCAGATGGCGTCCGGCGCCACATGCAGGCCGAGGCGACCGAGTCGAGCAGCGAGGTCACGCGTCGTGTACATCGAATTGTTGGTGAGGATGAGGAACGGGGGTGCTGTCTCCGCCAGTCGGGCGACGAACCGATCGGCGCCGGGCACGAGGTGATCCTCCTCGACGATCACCCCGTCCATGTCCATCAGCCAGCTTCGGCGTTCCCGGTCCATGGTGCTCATCCTACCGGCGTTGGTATCGTGGTCCGCGTCCCTATCAGTGAGCGTGTGCGCCACCCATGAAACTCCAGGATCAATTCGTGCGCCATCAGCGGCGAGGCTGATGGGCGTCATGGATCGGCTCTTTCCGGCCTGGTCGTCGCTGCGCGGCTTCAACCGCCTGGCTCGCGAAGAGCGAGCGATCGTCTTCTACGCGGAGAGCAGTGCCGACTGGCCGCACCTCGGACCGATCGTCAAGGAGCTGACCGTCAAATTGGGCCGGTCCGTTTGCTACGTGACCTCCGACAGGGACGATCCGACCCTCCGGGCGCCAAGCCCCCGAGTGCGCTCGTTCTTCGTCGGCACGGGCACGACACGCACCACCTTCTTCCGGCTGCTCGATGCCACGGTCTGCGTGATGACGCTGCCGGACCTCGAGACCTATCACCTCAAGCGCTCGGTCCACCCGGTCCACTATGCCTACGTCTTCCACTCGATGGTGACCACGCACATGATCTACCGCAAGGGCGCCTTCGACGCCTACGACACCGTGCTGTGCGTCGGCCCTCACCACGCTGCGGAGATCCGGCGCACTGAGGAGGTGTACCGGCTGCGGCCGAAGGACCTGGTGGAGCACGGCTACGGCCGGCTCGACGCGATCATGGCCGCGGCCGCCCAGCGACCGGCGTTCGTCCCCAGTGCCGGCCCGGCGCGCAGGCTCCTGCTCGCTCCATCGTGGGGGGAGTGCTCGTTCATCGAGGCGCCCTACCGGGCGGACCTGGTCCGGCTGCTGCTCGACGCCGGGCACTCCATCGTGCTGCGGCTCCATCCCATGACCGTGCGCCACGACCCGAAGCTCGCCGCCGAGCTGAACGGAGCATTCGGCGAGCGCGCGTTCCGCGTGGAGACCGACATGCGAGAGCAGGCGTCGCTCCACGAGTCGGATCTGATGATCGGCGACTGGTCGGGCGCGGCCCTGGAGTACGCGTTCGGCCTGGAACGCCCCGTCCTCTTCGTCGACACGCCGATGAAGGTCAACAATCCCGAGTACGAACGCATCGGGCTCACGGCGGTGGAGCAGTCCATTCGCACCGAGATCGGTGCCATCGTTGACCCGGCCGACCTCCGTGCGGCCCTCGCCCAGATCGATGCGCTGTGCGCCGACCCCGAGGCATTCCGGGACCGGCTGCGGGCTGCCCGCCAGCGCACTGTCTACAATGTCGGTCGCAGCGCGAGCGTTGGCGCCACACATGTGGCGCGCCTTGCCGACGGCACGGGCGACATCGCTCCACCACGGGCGGATGCATGACCTCTTCGAAGACGACGGCGCTCCGGCATCTCCTCACGCGTGACGACCTGGGCTTTCTCATGGAGGCGCACAGCGGACTGAGCGCCAGGGTCGCCGAGGAAGCCGGGTTCGAAGGGCTGTGGGGCAGCGGGCTCTCGATCTCAGCGTCGATGGGCGTGCGCGACAACAACGAGATGAGCTGGACCCAGGTCATCGACCTGGTCGAGTTCATCGGCGATGCGGTGAAGATCCCGATCCTCCTGGACGGCGATACCGGCTACGGCAACTTCAACAACATGCGGCGCCTGGTGCGGAAGCTCGAGACGCGCGACATCGCCGGCGTGTGCATCGAGGACAAGCTCTTTCCGAAGACCAACAGCTTCATCGGCGAGAACCAGCCGCTGGCCGACATGGACGAGTTCTGCGGGAAGATCAAGGCGGGGAAGGACGCCCAGCTCGACGACGACTTCAGCATCGTGGCTCGCGTCGAGGCCCTCATCGCCGGCTGGGGCCTGTCCGAGGCGCTCAAGCGAGCCGAGGCATACCGGCGCGCCGGAGCCGATGCGATCCTTATCCACAGCAAGCATTCCAAGCCGGACGAGATCCTCGCGTTCATGAAGGAATGGGGCAACCGCGGCCCGGTCGTCATCGTGCCGACCACCTACTACAGCACGCCGACCGAGGCGTTTCGGGAAGCGGGCGTCAGCGTCGTCATCTGGGCCAATCACCTCATGCGCAGCTCGCTGACGGCGATGCACCAGACGGCGCAGCAGATCAGGGAAGAGGAGACCCTGATCAACGTGGAGGATCGGATTGTGACGGTGAAGGAGGTCTTCCGGATCCAGGGCGCGAGCGAGCTCGAAGAGGCCGAACGGCGCTACCTGCCGGTTCGGGAGGAGGCGCCGCATGCGCTCATCCTGGCGGCCGGACGCGGCAAGGAGCTCGGCGTCCTGACGGAGGACCGGCCAAAGGCGATGGTCGAGATCGCCGGCAAGCCCCTCCTCGAACGCACCGTGGACACGCTCAACAGCATCGGCATCAAGGAGATCACCGTCGTGCGCGGGTACCGAAAGGAGGCGATCGACCTCCCCAACCTCAAGTACGTCGACAACGACGAGCATGCCGAGACGCAGGAGGCCTTCTCGCTCTTTACCGGCCTCGAAGCGCTCTCGGGGTCGGTGCTCGTGGCATACGGCGACGTCCTGTTCCAGAAGTTCATCCCCATGGACCTGTTCGAATCGAGTTCCGACTTCTGCATCGCGGTCGATCCATCGTGGAAGGGCGGTCCGAACGAGGACCGTTACCGGGACCTGGTCACCTGCGACCGTCCCTTTCACTGGAGCGAGTTCGATCAGCGCAGCCGCCTCATCAAGATGAGCACGGATCTGTCCGCCGATACGGTCCACGGCGAATGGATCGGCCTCCTCAAGATGACGGCCGCCGGCGTGCAGCAGCTGCGTGAGCTGGGCGCATCGGTCACCGATGCGGCGCAGCTCCGTTCCATGCGCATGGCGGACGTCTTCGACCTGCTCATCGCCAACGGCAGGCAGGTGGAGGTGGTGTACATCCGCGGCCACTGGCTGGACGTGGACGACATGCGCGACGTCGTGGCTGCCTCGAACTTCGGTGGCGCGGGCCAGTACGGGTGACGGCGTGAAGGCCATCATCCTCGCAGCCGGGCGCGGAAGCCGGCTCGGTCACCTCACGCGTGATCGCCCGAAGTGCACGCTGGAGATCGGGGGTCGGTCGCTGCTGGACCGGCAGCTGGACACCTTCCGGGCGCTCGGTATCCATGACATCACGATCGTCACCGGATACCAGGCCGAGAAGCTCCAGCGACCGGGCGTCAAGACGCGGCACAACGACGACTACCCGAACAACAACGTGCTGCTCTCGCTCATGTACGCCGCCGACGATCTCGATGACGACGTCATCATCAGCTACTCCGACATCGTGTACGGCCGGGAGATCCTGGAACGACTGCTGGAGGCCACAGGCGACATCCTCGCCGTATGTGACGCAGACTGGGAGCGGGTCTACGTCGGCCGGGTCGACCACCCGATCGAGCAGGCGGAGAAGGTCATCACCGAAGAGTCGGTCGTGCGCCGGATCGGCAAGCACCTCGACAACGACGAGGCCGACGGCGAGTTCATCGGTCTGCTGCGGCTGTCGCGCAATGGCGCGAACGCCCTTCGAACCACGTTCGACGAGATTGCGGCGCACCATGCCGGGGCACCGTTCCAGGCGGCCAAACGCTTCGAGATCGCGTATCTGACCGATATGCTCCAGGAGCTGATCGACCGCGGGCATGAGGTGCGACCGGTCGTGATCCGGGGCGGCTGGCGCGAGATCGATACCATCGAGGACTTCCGCAAAGCTGGAGGTGACGTGACTACCGACGTGCGCACGGGGGAGAACTTCCGGGCCATCCTCAACGACCTGAAGCGGCGACCCGAGGACGCCGCCGCCGAGCTCGGCGTCGCCGTGGCGGAGATCGAACAGATCATCGGAGGCGAGCGGCCGCTGCCGCCCGAGCTGGTCGAGCGTGCGACGGCAACCTGGCCGGTGAGCCCGCGAGACTTCTACCTGCTCCGCGACGACGCACCCACCGGCGTCCGCATCCACCGTGCGGCCGACTCGGAGCGAAGCAGCCGCGTCATGAGCCGCGCGGGCAGCGCCTACTACGAGTACCGCGATACGGCGATGAGCTCGCTGGCGCAGTTCCGTCCCGAATGGATCAAGGAGCTCTGCATCGTCGACGACGACGATGCAGAGAACGCGGCCGTCCAGTGGAACAATGGCCACTTCCTCCACCAGTTCACTTATTTCGTGGGGCCGGTGAACTTCTACTACCGCGGGCCGGATGGCGCGAAGCAGGTCGCGGTGATGGAGACCGGCGACTCGATGTACATCTCGCCCTTCGTTCCGCACTCGTTCGCGTCGCGCCGCAACGAACGCGGGGAGCTCGGGATCATCCTGGCACTGACGTACGGCGACAAGCTGGGCGGGGAGACGCGCCAGGAGGTGTCGGCGCTCGGGGCCGAGCTGGCTTCCGGGCTGGCGCTCGAGTTCGGGAACCACGAGCGAGCCTTCGGGTCGCTGCTGCGCTTCCAGCGGCAGGGCCTCAGCCTGACCGTGGGCGAGCTCGCCCGCCGAGCGAACCTGGAGGCATCGTGGATCGAGGAGCTCGAGGCCGGCAATGGCCAGCCCAGCGACCAGGAGCTGCGCGGCCTGGCGGAAGCGCTGCGCGTCAGCGTCCGGGACCTGATGGTGCCCGACGTGCACGAGGACGCGGTCCTCGTGCAGAAGTACGGTGATGGAGCGCGCTGGTCGTATCCAGAGGACGATGCGGCCTACGAGATCGTCGAGCTGACGCCCGTGCGCAGCATGCCGTTCTCGAAGGGGCTGGAGATCAACGTGCTCAGGGACGGGGAGCCCGAGGCGGATCTCAACGCCGGACTGCATCAGTACGTCTACAACGTCGGGGCGGAACCCGTGACGCTGGCCTGGCGCCTGGATGGCGACCTGCAGCAGGAAACGCTCGAGCCGGCCGATTCGGCGTACCTCAAGCCGTCCCTCCCGCACGGATACCGGGGCGCCGGCGGGCAGCTCCTGGTCCTGCGCATCGGCGGGCGGATCACCGGCGACGGACAGATGGAGCTCTCGCGCATCCTGGCGCACGGACCCGAGAACCTCGCCCGCGTCGTCGGTGACTCCAAGCAGTGGTACGACCCCAAGGGCCGGCGGAGCATCAGCGGGTGATCAGCGCCGATGCGTTCGTGCGGCCGGCGCTCGAGCGCGGCTACTCCTTCTGGGCCGGTGTCCCATGCTCGTTCCTGACGCCGTTCATCAACTACGTCATCAGCAGCCCCGACCTCGACTACGTCGGCGCGGCCAGCGAGGGCGAGGCGCTCGGGATCGCGGCCGGCGCGTACCTGGCAGGACGGCGAACGGTCGTCATCTGCCAGAACTCCGGGCTCGGCAACGCCGTCAATCCGCTCACATCGCTCAACTACACATTCCGGGTGCCGACGCTCTTCATCACCACGCACCGCGGAGAGCCCGGGCTCACCGACGAGCCGCAGCACGAGCTGATGGGCCAGATCACCGGTGACCTGCTCACGACGATGCGGATCCCATGGGAAATCTTCCCGAACGAGCCCGAGCTGGTCGCTCCTGCCCTCGATCGAGCGGAAAGGGCCATGGCGGAGAGCGGACGCCCGTTCGCGTTCCTCATGAAGAAAGGGACGGTCGACGCCTTCGCGCTCGAGGAGCAGCCCCGCCCGCCCGCCTCACCGATGACGACCCCACGTGGATGCTTCGAGCGCCAGCCCGCGGACCGAATGCCCCGGCTGGATGCCCTCCGCGTCGTGAGGGACGCACTCGGCGCGGATGTCGCGCTCGTCGGCACCACGGGCAAGATCGGCCGCGAGCTGTTCACCCTCGGCCATCGCCCGAACCAGCTGTACGTGGTGGGATCGATGGGCTGCGCCTCCGCGATCGGGCTGGGACTGCACCTCGGCAGCGCCGGGCGCCGCACGGTGGTGGTGCTGGACGGAGACGGCGCCGCGCTGATGAAGATGGGGAACCTTGCCACCATCGGCCAGCGAGCGCCGGACAACTTCGTCCATGTCATCGTCGACAACGAAGCGCACGAATCGACCGGGGGCCAGGCAACCGTGTCGGCCGGCGTCGACTTCGCGACAATCGCGGCCGCGTGCGGATACCGCAATGCCTGGCGAGCCGACTCACCGGAGGCGCTGCACGCGGCGGTGACCGAGGCGGCATCCGTCAGCGGCCCGAACCTGGTTCATGTGAAGGTCTCGATCGGCTCGGCGACCGATCTCGGGCGCCCCGGCCTGAGCCCGGTGGAGGTCAAGGACCAGTTCATGCGCTGGTTCGCCGGCTGAGGCCGACCCGTGCCGATCTTCCACAACCCAGTCCGGATCCGCTTCGGCACCGATGCCCTCGACACCATCGGCGAGCTCGTCGAAACGCGACACTGCGTGCTTCTCACGTCCGAGGGCATGGCGCGGCGGAACGCATTCGGCCAGCTCACGCAGGCACTCGGCGACCGGGTGACCGCCCGATACACCGCGGTGAGCCCGAATCCAACGGTCGACTCCGCAACCTCGGCCTTCCACGCCGTCCATGGTGCCGAGCCCCAAGCCGAGCTGATCGTGGCGCTGGGAGGCGGAAGCGTCATCGACACAGCCAAGGCGGTCGCGGCGCAATATGCGAACGGGCCGTCCACCGACTGGCTCTCGAGGCACCTTCGGGACGATGCGCCGTTCGATCCGGATGCCGCTCCGCCTTCGATCGTGGCCATCCCGACGACCGCCGGCACGGGAAGCGAGGTGACGATGTGGGGCACCATCTGGGATGAGACGAACGGTCGGAAGTACTCCGTCTCGCACCGGTCACTGTACCCGCACCATGCGCTCCTCGACCCCCGGCTCACGCTGAGCGTTCCCCGCGCGACGACCATCGCGACGGCGCTCGATGCGCTCTCGCACGCGATGGAATCGATCTGGAATCGTGCCGCCAATCCGGTCTCGGATGCGCTCGCGGTGCGCGCCATCGGCATCATTCCGGCCGCACTGGTCGAGGCGCTCCGCCAACCGGACGATCTTGCGGTCAGGGCACGCCTCCAGTCGGCGGCGCTTGTCGCCGGGCTGGCGATGAGCAACACGCGAACCGCGCTCGCCCACTCGATCTCTTACCCGCTGACCTCGCGCCTGGGCGTGCCGCATGGCATCGCATGCAGCCTGACCCTGCCCGAGATCCTGCTGGGCGTTATCGAGACACATCCCGAACGGGCGGGGTTGATCGTGGGCGGGCTCGGAGCCGGATCCGCGGCCGATGGTGCCGGCGCGCTCTACGACCTATTCCGTGAGGTCGGGACGGCCGAGCTCCTGTCGGCGCGCGTTCCGACGGGCGCGGCGCTCGAGGCGATCGAGGACGAGCTCATCACGCCCGGGCGCGCCGACAACTCGCTGCTACCCGCCGACGGACCGTCCGCGGCACGATTGCTGCGAACGGCCTACGAGAAGGTCTGCGCCTGAAACCGGCGGCCGCGGCGAGCGCGCTCAGTCCTCGCGATCGTTCGTCGAAGGGGTCGACTCGCGCGCGCTGCTGCCGCGAAGGCGACGCCAGCCGTTGCTGATCGCCTGTCGGAAGAAGAACGGAACCGCCACGATCCCGGCCAGGATCACCTGGACCAGCATCGTGCCGGAGCCTGCATCGATATAGGCGAGTAACTGCATGGAGAGAGCGCCTCGGTTAGTGTTAGCCGGATGTTAACCGCACGACGGCGCGATGACCAGTGAACCGATGGCACTGGCCAGACGTCCCGGTGCTCCCCATCCTGGCCGCGGCCTACCCGGTCTTCTTCCTGTTCGCGATCAACGCCGCGGAGCAGGTGGGACTCGGGCCACTCTGGATCCCGCTGGCGCTGGCGGTCGGCGGGGCAACCCTGCTGCTCGTGGTGCTGGGTCTCCTGCTGCATGACTGGCATCGAGCCGCGTTGCTGGCGACGGTCGCCGTCGTCGGCTTCTTCGGATACGGCCACGCATGGAACGCCGCGTCCGGCGTGATCGGAAGCCAGTGGCCGCTCATCGGCGCCTGGGTCCTGCTCTGCGTGGTCGGGCTGGTCGCCGCCTGGCGGGCCGGCCGCTGGACGCGCCCCATCGTGCGGGGGCTCACCGTCATCGCGGCGATCGCCCTCGTGATGAACGCCTGGAGCGTGGCGAGCACCATGGTCGCCTTCGGCGCCGTCGATGCAACCTCCGATGACCTCAGCCGGCTCGAGCTTGCGCCGTCCGATCCCGACGACCTCCCCGATGTCTATAACATCGTGCTCGACCGATACGCCAGCTCGACCGCGCTGGACGACACCTACGACTTCGACAACGAGCCCTTCCTCACCGCCCTCGAGGAGCGCGGGTTCGACGTCGCGCGCCATGCCCACGCCAACTACGGCAAGACGCCGCTCTCGCTGGCCAGCTCGCTGAACATGGAGATGCTCGACGCCGAGCCGCTCAAGGCGGAGGCGGAGAGCGGCAAGGATCGGAATCCGATCCACCGGGTGCTGCGCGACCATCTCGCCGTGCCCACCGCGCTGAAGGAGCTCGGCTACCAGTACATCCACGTCGGGAACTGGTGGACCCCATCGGCGACCAACGTCGATGCCGATCGCACCTTCCGCTACGAGGGACAGGACGAGTTCTCGACCGTGCTGGCGCAGACGACGCTGCTTCGCGCGTTCAGCGAGCCCGACGCCGCCCCCACCGACCCGTGGGATTGGCGCGTGCTGCGCGGGCACACCGCCTATGCGCTCGATCGGTTGGACGAGATCCCAGCGCTGCCGGGACCGAAGTTCGTCTTCGGCCATCTCCTGCTCCCGCATGATCCGTATGTCTTCGACGCGGACGGCTCGTTCATGGACCGCAACCAGGTGGAGCGCCAGGGCCAGGTGGACAGCTATCGGCGCCAGCTCACCTACGCCAACGAGCGCATGCTCGAGCTGATCGACCGCATCCTGGCCATGTCCGGGCCTGACGCCGTGATCCTGCTCCAGTCCGACGAGGGACCCTTCCCGTCACGCTACCGGGCCGACGAGTGGGGTTTCCGGTGGCGCGGCGCGACCGACGAAGAGCTGGAGGAGAAGTTCGGCATCCTGTTCGCCCTGCGCGTTCCCGGAGCCGATCTCGAGGCCGAGGGCTTCCACGACGCCATCACGCCGGTCAACGCGTTCCGCATCGTCTTCAACGCCCGCTTCGGGACCGATCTCCCGCTGCTCCCCGACCGCACATGGTCGCACGAGGACCTCGCCCACTTCTACGACTTCTTCGAGATCACCGACCGCCTGCGCCGATAGGCGAGCCGAAGCGCGACGCCTGAGTCTGGTGAGAGGCGCACCTCTGTCAGGCGTTGGCGAGCACCGCCCGCTCAGCCAGGGCAATCGGCAGGCCGCCCGAGGAGGTGATGCCGTCATGGAAGGCGCGCAGCGCATCGGTGTCCGACGAGCCGTGGGCGGCGAAGAACGCCTCTCGAATCCGAACGATCTCCATGGAGCCGGTGAGGTATGACGACGCCTGCGTCGGCCAGGCGCAGTAACGCGTCACCTCGGCCTTCGCGGTAGGCTCAGTGAGACCGGTCTTCGTGGTCATGAAGGTGACCGCCTCGTCCCAGGTCATCTCGCCCATGTGGAGCGAGGTGTCGACCACGATCCGCGCGGCGCGGAAGATGGTGGCCTCGTACTGGTTCATCTCGTGACGGAGGTCGGTGAAGAAGCTTTGCTCGCGCATCATGCGCTCGGCGTAGAGCGCCCAGCCCTCGCTGAAGTACGGCGTCCGGTAGACCTGCCGCAGTCGCGATGGATTGGCCTTCATCATGACCAGGTGCCAGTGATGCCCAGGGTACGCTTCATGGACCGCCGTGGTCGGGATGCCCGGGTAGGAGTTCGACGCGAGGCGCTTCTGGATCTCATCCTCTGACGCCCCCTCCGGTGGGAACGGGACGAAGAAGTGCCCGAGCATCCTGTCGCTGAACGGGGGCGGCTGCATGTACGACGCGACAGCCAGCACGGGGCGCTGGAAGGGCGGCGAGGGCACGACGGCGCACTCCTCGCCGTCGGGGAACGACACCAGGGAGTGCTCGCGCAGGTAGACACGAGCACGCTCCGTCCACTCCTCGTAGCCGACGCGCATCTCCTCGGGCGTGCGCGGATGGTCCTCGTTGAGCTCGTCGAGGACGGCCTTCCAGTCATCGGTGCCGCGCAGCTCGCGGGCGCATCGGGTCAAGTCGGTGGCGAGCTCGTCGTAGGCGATCTGCCCGCGGTCTCGCAGCTCCCGGGCACCGAAGCCGAGCAGCTCCTTCTCGCGCAGCAGTGCCGAGTAACGCGCTTCGCCCAGCACCCAGTCGCCGGTCGCACTCGGCCGCGTCTCCTCCAGGAACGCGACGTAGTCGTCATAGGCCGATCCCGCCGCCTCCCCCGCCTCCGCGAGCTTCGCGCGCAGGGAGCCGTCGTCGATCTCGGCTGGCAGGATCTCGCGCACGTATCGGGCACCGGCGCGCGCCTGGTTTGCGGCGCGATCGAGGAAGATTCCCGGCACCATGTCCGGTCGCAGGTTGCGCTTGCCGTCCTCGAGGTTGCCCGGGATGAGCTTCATGCGAGCTGCGGCCGAGTCGACGAGCTGGTCGATCGGGCGCAGCCGGTGGAGGAAGAGGCCAAAGATCCCCTGCATTCCCGGATTGAGATACGTGTCGGGCTGGCGTCGCCAGACCTCGAAGTCGTCCACGATCTGGCGGCCGCGGAGGATGCTGATGACGAGGTCGCGGTCGATCAAATCGTCGAACTCGAGCTCCCCGTCCGGAACGGCGCGGAAGCGCTCGAGCCATCTGGCATCGGTGCCGCGCCGCCGTACGAAGGCCGCCTCGGACAGGTCGTCGAGCTGGTCGTCGTACGCGGTCAGGCCGAGGCCGCTTGCCCGGACCGGCGAGTCGGCGAATTCGGCCTCGAGGAAGTCATTGGACAGCTCGGCGAAGGACGGCATGGGTCAACCTTTCGTGCAGCGCAGGGGTCCTTCAGTCTAGACCGGCATGACCCGCGGTACGGGGCTATCGACCATGGAACCGATCCGTCCGAAAGCCGATGAAGCCGATGCCGGAGCCGCTCACCGGGGAGGTGGAAGGAGACGACCGAAACGCTCGGGATCAGCGGCGGCGGCCGATTGAACGGCGTTGAGGGCGGCGCCCTTGCGCAGGTTGTCGCTGCTCACCCACAGTGCGAAACCGCGCGCGCGCCCGGGGATGGCGCGCAGGCGCCCTACCAGGACCGGGTCGCGGCCCTCGATGTCGAGCGGCATCGGATGACGCTCTGATCCGTCGGCCGGACGGTACTCGAGACCCGGCGCCGCGCGCAGAGCGGCTTCAAGCGCGTGTACCGTCGTGTCGCGCTCGGTTCGGATGTGGAGGGCCACCGAATGGCCGGTGCGGACCGGCACCCGGACCGTGGTGGCCGCCACGTCCAGATCAGCCATCTCGAGGATCTTGCGAATCTCGGCGTGGATTTTCTTCTCCTCGCCGGTCCAGCCAGAGTCGTCGAGCACGTCGATCTGCGGCACGACCGAATCGGCGATCCGACCGTGGAACGGCGAGCCGTCCGCGGCACTTCGGTGATCCGTGCCACGCTCTGCCTCGAAGGCGTCGAGGCCCTTGCGGCCGGCACCGCTCACCGCCTGGTACGAGGCAAGGTCGACGGACGCCAGGCCGGCAAGGTCACGGATCGGCGCCAGCGCCACCACCGCGGCGGCGGTCGTGCAGTTGGGGTTGGCGATCAGGTTGCCGCGGCGCTCGCGGGCGGCGTGCGCATTCGCTTCCGGCACGACAAGCGGCACATCATCGGCCAGGCGGAAAGCGCTCGAATTGTCGACCACCAGCGGGACCGATGAGCCCGGTCCGGCCATGATCTCGCGGCTCTGCGGCCCATCGACCGCCAGGAACAGAAGATCCAGCTCCTTCGCGTTCGCATCGGCGAGGACATGGACGGGGACCGATGCGCCACGGTACTCGAGCGTATTCCCCTCCTCGTGACCGAAGGCGCGCAGGCAGTCGGCCGGCAGGCCGGCATCGGCAAGGATGGAGCAGAGGACGCCGCCGACGACGCCCCGGGCGCCGGCGACACCGACCGTTGGCCACGCGTTCACTGAGCGAAGATACCGCAGATCCGCGATCATTTCGGTACAGGAGGCAGATGCATGCTCCAGCGCACTGGATTCCCGGCCGGCGTGCCGGCATGGATCGACAACCCCGGCTGAGCGCGACTACGAGCCGCCGAGCCGATCGTCGGCTCAGCGAAGCGAGCCGAACAGCACCGGCCGCTCCCCCGCCACCAGTCGGGCAAGGTCGGCGTAGACCGCACCGGCCGTTACCCGCCCTCCCGCCCCGGGACCGGAGAGACGGAACACCCCGGCATCTGCAACCGTGATCTCGAGCACGTTCTCGATCCCCGACGCGCGGGCGAGCGGGTCAGCCGGCTCGAGCGACATCGGCTTCACCGTCAGCGAATCGTGCGTGGCCTCGGCCACGAGGCGGACCGTCTGTCCGGCACCGACGTCCAGCCCGACGATGCCGGTCGTCTCCACGTCATTCTCCGGGCGCCACCTGCCCCACGCCACCGAGGCGAGGATAGCCAGCTTCTGGGCGGCGTCGCGGCCATCGACGTCGAAGCTCGGATCGGCCTCCGCGAAGCCCTGCTCCTGCGCCTCACGCAGCGCCTCCTCGTAGCTGCGGCCGTCACCCATGGCGGTCAGGATGTAGGTCGTGGTGGCGTTCACGACCCCGCGGATGCGCTCGATCGCGCCGGTCGCCGCGAGGTGACTGACCGTCTCGATCATCGGCGTCCCGCCGCCCACGCTGGCGCTGCCGAGCAGCGCGGCCACGCGGCGATCAGCGAGCTTGGCGAGCTCGCCTCCATGGGTCGCCAGCAGCGCCTTGTTGGCTGTCACGTACGGCTTGCCGGCCTCCAGCGCCAACCGAGCCCAGGTGAGAGGGGTCTCCACGCCCCCGGCCAGCTCGACCACGACATCGCCTTCCAGCGATGCCTCGGCAGAGCCGATCTCGACCCCGTCGGGGAGGTCCGGCCGATCGCGATTGCGTACGGCGACGCAGGCGAGAGTCAGTGGGAGCGGTCCGGACCGAACCAGCTCCCCGAGCGCGGAGCCGACAGTCCCCCAACCGATCAGACCAACCCGTAGCCGTTCCATCGGGGCCAGTCTAGCCAGTCATGTCCCGCCGTCAGCAACATCGCATGCACCGCGATCTCACCCTTCACTAGGTCCTGCGTTCCCCCTGACCGATTGCCTCGGCCGCCCATCGCCCTCGGCAGCCCCGGATTCACACCAGAACAACACGCGGCGCACGCATAGGTCCCGGCATCCCCAGATTCCTACCGGGACTGGCAAGCTCGGGCTCTCGCGGCGGTGCGGAGCGCGTCGGGAGCCGTGAGGTCGCCGCGTGACGCTTGGGTGTGAATCTGGCGGCGTCAGACGAAGGCGCGGATCCAGCCGACGAAAATGACTGCCGGCGAGGGGGCCACGAGCGACATCCGTCGGAGGTCTATCGGGTAATCCACGCGGGATCGACCTCGATACCTCGGACTGCCATAGTCGACCGATGAGAACGTGCACCCGCCGACACGTCGACGCCATCGCGGCGGGAGCATCCGTTGTGGGCTTTGCCGGCGTCATCTGGCTCGCGCCGCTGATGTTCGACCAGCTGGTCTTCTTCGGCGATCAGGAGCAGAACCGGCAGGCCGCCGTGGCGCGCGAAACCATGCTGCCGGCGGCCGCGATCATCCTCGCCGGGTCCGCCGTCCGCATCGTCCGACAGCGGCCGTGGCACGCCCTCTTCGCCGCACTGCCGGCACTCATCGCCGTTCCCCTTGCGCTCCTGGCGCCGGGTGCCGCCTACCAGTTGCTGGCGTATGGAATCTCCGCCCCGTTCGCGCTCGGTGCCCTGCTTTCGGCCGCCATTCCCCTTCCGCGATCGCTCCCGACGCCGATATTGACCATTGGCGCCCTCATCCTGCTGGCATTCGCCGTGATCACCACGCCATTTCTCGGGTTGTTGGTCCTCGTCGCGGCCGTCGCCTGGTGGAAGCTTTCGCCGCCGTCAGGCGCACCCGTGAGCGGCGACGGGCGGTAAACTGCGCGTCATATGGGTGCCACTGAAACGGTCGATCTCTTCTTCGAGCTCATCAACGACGACCATCGCGAGAAGGCGGTCGAGCTCTTCGCCGACAACGCCGTCCTCGGCATCAGCGTGCCGGGATCGGACGAGCGAACGAACCTGCGCGGACGGGACAAGGTCGGCGGCTGGTTCGTCCGTGCCGGCAACGGGTTCCGGATGTTCACGAACGAGAGCCGCAACATGGGCGCCAGCTATATCGCCGATGTGACGGTCATGCGCCCGGGCGTGCCACCGATGCAGGTCGAGGCCAACTTCCGCGTGGAGAACGGCCAGATCGTCGCCCTCTTCCTCCAGCCGAACTAGGCGCCGCCTCAGTCGTCGTTGCCCCCGCCGTTGTCGTTGCCGCGTCCTCGGCCGTCATCATCGTCCTTGCACGCGCTGATCTGCTCATCGGCGTAGTCCTTCGCCTGGTCCTCGGGCATCACGGCCATCTCGCCTTCCGCGGCTGCGGCGATGTCGTCACCGCAGTCCCTGGCAACCTTGTCGACCAACCCGTCGAGCCACTCCGGCGCGGCGGGCGCCGGTGCAGGAGTCGCGGTCGGCGCTGAGGTCGGCGAGACGGTCGGCGCTGAGGTCGGCGCTGAGGTCGGCGAGACGGTCGGCGATGGCTCTCCCCCGATCGTGTCGTCGCCGGGCCCGAGGCCACTGGCGACGAGCGCAGCGCCGACCAACAACAGCAACGCGACGAGGGCGCCAAACAGGATCAGCGGCCGGCGCCGCGCAGTGGAGCCGGCATCAGCCCCGGCGGGGCGCGTATGGATCACTGGCGCGGGAGCCACCGCCGCGATGGGCTGCGTGACGGCGCCGGTGTCGATCGGTCCAGCGCCGGGGACAGGCGCCATCGCCAGTGCCTCGGTTGGATCGCCGCCCAGCCAGCCGCGCAACGCCGATGCCATCGCGCCCGCGTGAAGCGGCCGGTCAGCCGGATCGTAGGCCAGGCTCGAGGCCAGGATCGCCGCCAGGCCCGGCTCGATTCCCTCGAGGTTGGGTGAACCGGCGCGCTGCTCATCCGCCAATGCAACCGGCGAGGCTGATGCGTACGGAGAGCGCCCAGTGAGCGCCTCGTGCAGCACGACCCCGAGGCCGTAGAGGTCGGTCCGTGGCGTGATCGGGCCGGCGGCCAGCTGCTCGGGCGCCATCGAGCGCAGCGTCCCGATGACCGTACCGGTCACGGTCAGGCGCTCCGAAGACTCCGCCAGCGAGTGCGCAATGCCGAAGTCCACCAGCCGCGTCCGGCCGTCCTTCGCGAGCAGCACGTTGCCGGGCTTCACGTCGCGATGAATGACCCCGCGCTGGTGCGCGTGATAGAGCGCCTCCGCCACGTCCGCGGTCACCGCCGCCGCTTGGCGCGCGCCGAGCGGCCCATCCCGGTCGATCCGCGCGCTGAGCGACTCGCCGTCGACCAGCTCCATGACGAGCGCGGGCGCCTCGCCGGTGGCGTCCACGTCGTAGACGTCCACGATCACCGGGTGCGACAGGCTGGCCGCGGAGCGTGCTTCCGCGGCGAGGCGCCGCCGCGAGGCCTCGTCGGGCAGCAGGTGCGGGTGGAGACGCTTGACGGCGACCTCTCGATCCAGCTGCACGTCGTGCGCGCGCCAGACCTCGGCGCTCCCCCCGACCGCAAGCCGCTCGATGAGCCGATATCGGTCCAGGATCAGCTGCTCGTCCATCACGGGAACAGGTCTCGCTCGGACTCCATCACCAGCACCGATGCGCCCTCCTCCGACGGGCGCCAGGCAAGCCCGCGCACGAGGACGACCGGACGCTGCTCCACCTTGCCGCCCGCCAGGTCGGCGGCCGATGCGAGCTGATCGGCGAGCGCGATGACCGTGGCCTGCATCGCGCGCCCGGCGGCGTCGGGCGTGCCGCGCAGGTCGAGGAGCGCCTCGATCCCCGCCGAACCGATCGCCACGTTGACGATCCCGTTGCGCCACGGCCGCCCGAATGAGTCGCTGATGATGACCGCGGGCGAGGTCCCGGCCCGCGCCCGTAGACCCTCGCGGATGCCCCGTGCCGAGGCATCGGGATCGGCCGGCAGCAGCGATGCCACGTTGCCTCCTCCGACGTTCGACACGTCGACGCCGGCGTTGGCGCACACCAGCCCGTGCCGGGTCCGGCTGATGATCAGCCCGCCGGGTCCCATGCGGACGATCGATGCCGACTCTCGCAGCACGAGCTCGACCTGCCGGGGATCCTTTCCCCAACGGGAAGCCCACGACCGTGCCAGATCTGACGGCTCGACACCAGACAGGTCGACCAGCCGGTCCTCCGCCTTGGAGACGACCTTCTGGGTCACCACGAGCACGTCGGTATCGGCGAATCCGATGCCGGAGGCGGTTGCGGCGTCGGCGATCAGGGCAGCCAAGTCATCGCCGGGCACGACCTCGGGGATGCCGTCCAGGCCGATCAGCTCCACGCGCGACGTCACGCCGCGTCGCCGAGCTCGAGCCAGCGCGTCAGGTCCTCGGGGGTGTCGAGATCGAACGAGAGGCCGGCGCGATTGACGGCGACGAGCGGCACGCCGGCCCGTTGCACCTCCTCGAGGTGCGCCGCGAAGCTGCCGACGCCGAAGCGGAAGCGGATGACCCCCGGTGGTCGCAGCGCGAGCCCGTTCGTGCCGGTTCCGGCCCGATCCGGGGCGATCGCCACGGCCGGGCCGCCACCGTCGGGCAGTGCGGCCGTGAGAACCTCAACATCGCTCGCCTGAAGGTTCGGGAGATCTCCGTGCAGGATGGTGAGGGTGTCCACGTCCTCGACGAGCGCGTCGAACCTGGCCTGCTCGAGACCCTCGTTCAGGCCCATCCCGCGCTGCACGACCAGACGCGCGCCGGACGGCTCCACGATCTCGGCCAGCGCGCGGGACGGGGAGATGACGACGACGTCGTCGCACACCTCGCGGGTCACTTTCAGGACGCGCTGCAGGAGCTGGCTGGCCAGCATGATCCGCTCTTCGGGCGAGAGGCTTGGTGCGAGGCGCGTTTTGGCCGCCTCGAGCCCCCGGTGCGGGACGATGATCCGCGTCGCTGTCACCCGTGGAGCATATCGCGATCGGCTGCCTGGACGTCAACCAGCGCCCGGGCGAGCGTTGCACGATCGGCATCGGTGATCATGATGGTCGGGAGCACCTCGGCGACCATGCCGAGCGCCTCGACATCCGGCACGAGCGACGCATCGGCCTCGTCGAGCACGAACCGGTCGACCAGGCCGGCATAGAGGCGGGCGACGCCGAGGGCGCTCGGGTCGTGGCCCATCGAGGACAGCATGCGCGCCGCCGGACCCTTCGTGGCTCGACCGGCGATGATCGGGCTGACGGCGATCTTCGGCGCGCTCACCGCGCGCAGGGCATCGCGAACACCGGCCAACTCCATCGTGGGACCGATGCTCACGAACGGATTGGATGGACCGATAACGACCAGCTCCGCGCCGTCGACCGCCTCCATGACCTCGTTCGTCGGGCGCGCGTCGCCGTCGAATCGCACCGCACGAACCTCCGGCTCCTGTCTGCGCCTGACGAAATAGTCCTGGAAGTCGAGCGGGCCTTCATCGGTCTCCAGGGAGGTCCGATGGCGGTCGTCGGTGGCCGGCAGAACTCGGACGCGGATCCCGAGCGCCGATGCCATGGCGGCGGTCGTAGCGGTCAGCCGTTCGCCATCTCGCAGGCGTCGCGTGCGCTCGACGTTCGTGGCCAGGTCCGCGTCGCCGATGGTGAACCAGCTCGGCCCTCCGTAGCGGACGAGCAGTTCATGGGCGGTGTGGGTGTCGCCGCGCACGCCCCAGCCACGCTCCGAGTCGATCATCCCCGACAGCGTGTAGAGCAGCGCGTCGATGTCCGGGCTGACGTGGAGCCCGTGAACCTCCATGTCATCGCCGACGTTGACGATGACCGTCAGCTCGACATCGGCGAGCATCGCGAACCCGTGGGCGAGCTTCGCGCCGCCGGTGCCACCGGCGAGAAGCGTGACCTTCATCGGCGCGGTGCCGTGAGCGACGCGACTCGCGAATTGTGCACTGTGCGATCCTTTAGGCGGGCGCGGTGGGCCGCGGGGGGCTCGATCACGCTCGGATCGAACCTCAGGCGGGCCATTCGACCGCCGATGATCCCGCATCGGCACGTTCTTCAAGTCGCATGCATTCGTCTCGCAATGCGTGCCATCACCGGACAGGTTGCGAGCCGAGCGCAGTCAGGAGCCGGCGAGGGCGGGCTTGACCTCGCTCATGAGGCGCTCCATCGACTCGGCGTCGTAGGGCGGCGGGAACCCGACGATGAAGTGGCGGAAGCCGATGCCGAGGAAGGGACGCAGCTTCTCGGCCACCTGCTCGGGCGTGCCGACGAGCTGGTTCTTCCACAGCTCCGCGCCGCCGTTATGCGCGAACATCGCCTCGAACACGCGCTGCGCCTCGGCCGGATCGTCGCGGATGATGCAGGTGCCGGCGCCGACGGTGCGCTCAATCTCGGACTCGTCACGCCCGACCTCCTCGCAGTGCCGGCGCAGAATCCCGTCCTTGCGCCTGACGGTCTCGAAGCCGCCGCCGAGGTTGCAGGCATCGGCGTAGCGGGCGACGATCCGGAGGGTCTTCTTCTCGCCTCCGCCACCGATCAGGATCGGCAGGTGGTCCTGCACGGGCGGCGGGTCGTTGCGCACCCCGCGGCTGTTGTAGAAGCGGTCACCGGACGGCTCCTCGCCGTGGAGCATGCCGCGCATGATGCCGACCGCCTCCTCGAGCCAGCGCAGCCGCTCGCCCGGCGAGCCACCGAACTCGAGGCCGTAGGCACGGTGCTCCGTCTCGAACCAGGCGCCGCCGATCCCGAGCACGGATCGGCCGCCGCTGATGTGGTCCAGGGTGGTCGCCATCTTGGCGAGGAGCGCCGGGTTGCGGAACGTGTTGGCACCGACCATGAGGCCGATGGTGGCGCGCTCCGTTCGCTCGGCCCAGGCAGCGAGGGTCAGCCAGCCCTCGAAGATCGGTCCCTCGTGCGAACCGACGATCGGATACAGGTGGTCCCACGTCCAGATCGAATCGAAGCCGAGGCGGTCGGCACGGATGCCTGCGTCCCGCAGCGATGCCCAATCGGAGTACTGGTTCCAGGAGTTCGCGCCGAATTTGATCGGTTCATTGCTCATGGGCCGATGGTAGGCAATTACCCTGCCGGACCCTCCGCCGGGCCGATGCGCACGGTCTGGATGTTGGTGAACTCCCAGATTCCGTGACGCCCCAGCTCCCGGCCGTAGCCGCTGCGCTTCACGCCACCCATGGGCATTCGTGGGTCGGACGCCACCAGTCCGTTGACGAAGACCGATCCTGCCTGGATTCGACGAGCAATGTCCTTAGCTCCCTCCAGGTCGCGGGTCCAGACGGCCGCGCCCAGCCCGTATTCGGTGTCATTGGCGAGCTGAACGGCGTGGTCGGCATCCCGGGCGCGGATCAGCGCGGCGACCGGCCCGAAGGTCTCCTCGCGGAAGGCGGGCATCGTGGCCGTGACGCCGTCGAGGATGGTCGGGGCGTAGAAGTAGCCGCGGCCGCGGACGGGCTCACCGCCGACGATCGCCTCGGCCCCCATGCCCCGTGAGTCGGAGACCTGGCGCTCGAGGGTCTCTCGCAGGTCGGCGCGGGCCAGAGGACCGACATTGGTGTCGCGCGAGGCGGGATCGCCGACCCGCAGGGCGCGGACCGCGTCGGCGAAGAGTGCGCCGAACTCGTCCGCGACCGGCTCCTCCACGATGAAGCGCTTGGCGGCGATGCAGCTCTGGCCGTTGTTCTGGTTGCGGGCCCGCGCAGCGGTGCGGGCGGCGTACTCGAGGTCCGCATCGGCGAGCACGATGAATGGGTCGGACCCCCCCAGCTCGAGCACCTGCTTCTTGAGGCGCCCCGCTGCCAGGGATGCGATCCGTGCGCCGACCTCGGACGAGCCGGTCAGCGTCACCGCCGCGATGCGATCGTCGTCGATCAGGCGTTCGGTGTCGGCGCCGGCGACGAGCACCGTACGCAACAGGCTCTCCGGGAAGGCGGCGTCGCGGAGCACCTCTTCGCAGGCCAGGGCCGACTGCGGCACGTTCGAGGCGTGCTTGAGCACGATCCCGTTCCCTGCCATGAGCGTCGGCGCACCGGCCCGGAAGACCTGCCAGAACGGGAAGTTCCACGGCATGATGGCCAGCACGATCCCGAGCGGCTCATACGCGACGTAGCTGGAGAGCGACTCGGTGGCGACCTGGTGGTCAGCCAGGTACTCAGCCGCGTGTTCGGCGTAGTGGTCGCAGGCCAGCGCGCACTTGTTGACCTCTGCCTCGGCCTCGACGATCGGCTTGCCCATCTCCGATGTGATGAGGGCGCCGTACCGTTCCGACCGTTCGCGGAGAAGCGCCGCAACGCGACGCATCGGCACCGCGCGCTCCTCGACGCTCATCGTTTTCCACGTGCGCTGAGCGGTCGCCACCCTCCCGACTGCGTCGTCGACCTGCTCGTCAGACCATGGCTCGAACTCGGCGAGGGTTTCTTCGGTGGCCGGGTTGACCGAGGTGATCACGGCATAGCGGCTATGTTTGAGTGGTGCGGCACGCCAGCCAACCACGCCGCTTGCGCCACAGCGCAAGTATCAACGAAGCCGAGGCTGAAATCAGCGCCGTTCAGCCCATCCGGCCCCACCGTTTGCGCCGCAGCCCAAGTCTCGGTCGGAATCGGTCCCAAGCTCGCAGTTACTTGCGCCGGGGCGCAAGTGATGGAGCGTGAGTGATGCATGGCCTTCACCGAACGACAGCCGAGCCCGTAACGTCGACTATTCGCGGCCAGGGCTGCGGGCCGGGTGGGCTCAGGGCGAAATATCGGTGCCGTGACGGCCACGCAGCATCAGTCATGGCGGATCACCTTCTCGACCCGCATCCGGAAGGTCATCCGCTGCTGGCCGGCGAATTCCTTGCCGCTGCTCCCGTATCGGCGCGCCAGGGCCAGGATGTCGGCCATGGAGCGCTCGCGATCGTCGTCCAGCTCGGCTCGCCCCTGGAGGGCGACCCAGGTCAGCTCCTCCTCGAACGCCAGGCTGATCCGCGGGTCGCGGCGCAGGAAGCGTTCCTTGGCACGACCGACCTTCGTGTTCATAAGGATGGTGTCGGGTCGATCCGGATCCAGGTCGAACCACATCACCGACTGGTTCGGCGCGCCATCACCGGTCAGCACCGCAAGGACCGGGAAGCGCAGCGTGCTGGTGAGCCATTCGCGAAGGTCGTCTGTGAGCACGCGCTCGACGGTCAGGGCGGGATCGGTCAAGGGGAAGGTCTCCTCTGGAGGGGCTCGGACCGCAGTCTACACTCGGACCCAATGACCACTGCCGAGCTGCTCTCCGTGGGCGCTGAGCTGCTGCTCGGCGAGACCGTCGACACGAATGCAGCCTTCCTGGGACGCGAGCTGGCGGCGATCGGGCTGCCCCTGCGCGCGGTCCACACGCTGCCCG
>Ga0136613_10000185_pt1 | contig 25533 bp, 23 predicted proteins | sample AntDrymUQ2722106_2_FD_106649 | JGI IMG/M metagenome (GOLD analysis project Ga0136613, IMG submission 106649) | Polar desert sand microbial communities from Dry Valleys, Antarctica - metaG UQ272 (21.06) | ecosystem: Environmental > Terrestrial > Soil > Desert | place: Antarctica: Dry Valley... | reverse complement strand
CGGTTGCGGAACGTCTCCTTGATGAAGAGCCCACCCACCACGACCGTCATGAGCGCCACGATGATCGGGTAGAAGAGCCCGGCATAGGTGTACCCGGTCGCTGTCACGAGCGCCGTTGCGATGAGCGGCACGAAGCCGCCGAACCATCCGTTGCCCAGGTGATACGGCAGCGACAGGGAGGTGTAGCGGATCTTGGCCGGGAAGAACTCGACCAGGAAGGCGGCAATCGGCCCGTACACCGCGGTCACGTACACCACCTGGATGAAGACCAGGGCAATGAGTGGCACGAGCTCTGGCGCCGCCCCGGCGGGCACGACCTTGCCGGCGGAATCGAACGTCGGGTGCGAGAAGGCGGCCATCAGGTTGTAGATCGGGAAGTACGTGATCGCAGCGATCAGGCAGCCGCCCAGGATGATCGGCTTGCGTCCAATCTTGTCGCTGAGCCAACCGAAGAAGATGAAGAACGGGCTTGCGAGGACGATGCCCATGCCGACGATGATGTAGGAGTCCACGAACGGCACGCCCATCGACGTCTGCAGAAACAGCAGGGCGTAGAACTGGCCGGTGTACCAGACCACGGCCTGGCCGGCCGTCATGCCGATCAGCACCAGCAGGATGAGGCCCCAGTTCTTACGGTTGCCAAGGCTGTCCCTCAGCGGTTGGGTCGACGAGTTTCCCGCATCCTTCAGGCGTGTGAAGAGCGGGGTCTCGCGCAGCTTCAGCCGGATGTAGAGCGCAATGGCCACGAGAATCGCCGAGAGGAGGAAGGGGATGCGCCAGCCCCACGCGCTGAAGGCTTCCTCGCCGAGGGTGACGCGCGTGATACCGATGACCACGAGTGCCAGCAACAGTCCGAACGTCGCCGTTGTCTGGATCCAGCTGGTGAACAACCCGCGCTTGTTGTCGGGCGAGTGCTCGGCCACGTAGATCGCTGCGCCGCCGTACTCGCCACCGAGCGCGAGGCCCTGAAGGAGGCGGATCAGGACGAGGAGGATCGGCGCGAGCAGGCCGATCGTGTCGTACGTCGGAAGGATGCCGATCAGTGTCGTTGCCCCGCCCATGAGCGAGATGGTGACGAGGAAGGTGAACTTGCGGCCGACCAGGTCGCCGATTCGTCCGAAGAAGACGGCCCCGAACGGGCGAACGGCGAACCCGGCGCCGAAGGTCGCCAGCGTTGCGAGAAGGGCGGTGACCTCGTTGCCGGGCGGGTAGAACTGGGACGCGAAGAGGGTCGCCAGGACTCCGTAGAGATAGAAGTCGTACCACTCGATCGTGGTTCCGGCGGCTGAGGCGCCGATGACGAACGGGATGTTGTACTTGTAGGGCGTCGTGGTCTGAGCGTTCGCGCTGACGGCCATGCTGGGTGCCTCCCTCAGTGGAGTTGTCGACCGATTGCCATGGCTCGGGTTCGCGTGCCTGTGTGAACTACGGGCGCCGGAGTACGTCGGCCGCAGCGCCAGTGCGCGGACCCATTGTCAACATGCTGTCAACGCCCGAGGCTCGGCTAGCGCCGTCGACGGGCGGCTAGAATCGACGCCATGACGGCTGAAGAACGCTCCGATGCGATCGAGAACCTGCTCCGCGAGGATCGAACCTTCGTGCCTTCCGGCGAGTTCGTCGGCAACGCCCTGCTCGACGACGCCTCGATCTACGAGCGCACGGCGAACGAGGAGGGCTTTCGCGCGTTCTGGACCGACGAGGGCAACCGGCTCGACTGGATGGAGCCCTGGGCCGAGCTGTACGAGTGGGACGCGCCGTACGCGAAGTGGTTCATCGGCGGCAAGCTCAACGTCAGCGTCAACTGCCTCGACCGGCATGTGGCTACGGGGCACGGCGAGCGGGTCGCGTACTGTTGGGAGGGCGAGCCCGGCGACACCCGCACCATCACCTACGCCGAGCTGCTGGACGAGGTCTGCCGCTTCACGAATGCCCTACGCGGCCTGGGCGTCAAGAAGGGCGATCGGGTCGCCATCTACATGCCGATGATCCCCGAGCTGCCGGTGGCGATGCTGGCCTGCGCCCGAATTGGAGCGCCGCACTCGGTCGTCTTCGGGGGCTTCTCCGCCGATGCGTTGGCCGACCGCATCGACGACGCCGAGTGCACGGTGGTCATCACCGCCGACGGCGGCTACCGCAAGGGGGCGACCGTGGCACTGAAGAAGAGCGCGGACGAGGCGATCGGCCGGACCTCATCGGTCCAGCACTGCGTGGTGGTGAAGCGGACCGGTGAGGAGGTCAGCTGGGACGAGAGCAGGGACCACTGGTACCACGACCTGGTCGCCGGCCAGCCGACGACGGCCGACCCTGAGCCGATGGACTCGGAGGATCTGCTCTACCTGCTCTACACCAGCGGTACGACGGCCAAGCCGAAGGGGATCATGCACACCACCGGCGGCTACCTTGCCGGCGTGGCGACCACCCACCGCTACATCTTCGACCTGAAGCCGGAGACCGATATCTACTGGTGCATGGCTGACATCGGCTGGGTGACGGGGCACTCGTACATCGTCTACGGGCCGCTCGCCAATGGCGCGACCGGGATCATCTACGAGGGCGCCATCGACTTCCCGGAGAAGGACCGATGGGCGCAGATCGCAGCGAAGTACCGGGCCACCATCCTGTACACCGCCCCGACCGCCATCCGCGCGCTCATGAAGTACGGCGCCGACGCCTTCGCCGGTGACGACCTCTCGGCGCTGCGCCTGCTGGGCTCGGTCGGTGAGCCGATCAACCCCGAAGCGTGGGCGTGGTACTGGAAGGAGATCGGCGGCGGACGATGCCCCGTGGTCGACACCTGGTGGCAGACCGAGACCGGCATGATCATGATCACGCCGCTGCCGGGCATCACCACCCTGAAGCCGGGCAGCGCGACCTTCCCGTTCCCCGGCGTCACCGCGGACGTGGTCGACGAGGCGGGCAACTCGGTCCCGCTGGGCGGCGGCGGCTACCTCGTCCTGGAGCGACCGTGGCCGGCGATGCTGCGCGGCATCTACGGCGACCCCGAGCGGTACGAGCAGACCTACTGGTCGCGCTATCCCGGACGCTACTTTCCCGGCGACGGCTGCAAGCGCGACGAGGAGGGCTACTACTGGCTCCTCGGCCGCGTGGACGACGTGATGAACGTCTCCGGGCACCGCATCTCGACCACGGAGGTGGAGTCGGCGCTCGTCTCGCACCGCAGCGTGGCGGAGGCGGCGGTCGTCGGGCGGACCGATCCGATCACCGGCCAGGCGATCTTCTGCTACGTGATCCTGCGATCCGGCTTCGATGCGTCGGACGAGCTCGGCCGCGACCTTCGCGAGCACGTCGCCGGCATGATCGGCAAGTTCGCGCGCCCGAAGCAGATCCTCTTCACGCCCGACCTGCCCAAGACGCGCTCCGGCAAGATCATGCGTCGCCTGCTGCGTGACATCGCCGAGCAGCGCAACCTGGGCGACGTGACCACGCTCGCCGACGCAAGCGTCGTCAACGCGATCCGCGATCAATCGGGGACCGGCGAGGACTGAGGCTGAGCCGGTCCACATGACAGAAGACGGGGCCGCCCCGTCTCGAGCTCGGCCCTGGGAACGCGTCTAGAATCGGTGGATGGTCCAGCAGGGAACTGGCCACGCAGAGCCGACCGAGGCCGCGGCCGAATACCTCATGACGATCCGCTACATGCACGGCGAGGGACAACCGGTCATCGCCGCTCGGCTGGCCGAGCGCCTGCGTGTCAGCGCCGCGACGGTCAGCGAGATGATCACACGCCTCGTCCGCGAAGGGCTGCTGAGCGTGGAGCCGGACACGCGGCTGCTCACCCTGACCGACGCCGGGCGGACTGCGGCGGAACGAACCTTCCGCCGCCACGCGCTGTCAGAATGGCTCCTGACCGAAGTGATCGGTCTCGGCTGGGCGGAGGCCGATGAAGAGGCGCACCACCTTCAGCATGCCTTCAGCGATCGAGTGACCGACAAGATCGACGAGCTGCTGGGAGGGCCGCCGACCTGTCCCCACGGGAACCCCATCCCGCGCGACGGCCGCACCCCGCAGCGGCCGGCCGGATTGCCCCTGTCGGAGGCCCCGGCCGGATCCGAGGTGACGATCCTGCGGGTCACCGAGGAAGCGGAGGAGGACGCGCGGCTCCTCACCTTCCTCCAGGAGAACGGAGTGCGGCCGGGCCATGTCTTCGCGGTCGTCGACGTGGCGACGCATATCGGGACGATGACGGTGCGGCGGGTGGCAGGGGGGCCCGATGACGGTCGGGAGGTGACCATCGGCCTGGTGGCGGCGGCCAAGCTGCGGATCCTCGAGGGGCGCGCCGATCCGGCCCTCTTCCATCGGGTTCCTGAGCGCGCCCGGCTCGCGGCGAGCCCCTGAAGCGGTCTGCTAGGATCGGCGCGATGGTTCGAAACCGCACCAAGCGCAGCATCATCGCGGCGGTTGCCCTGGTCCTCTGGCTCGGGTACATGGCGGTCGGCCTCGCTGTCATCGATGGCCTGCTCCCTACGGTCGGCGGGGAGGGTCCGGAGGGCACGGCGGCCTTCGTCGGACTCGTCACGGGCGTCTTCACGGTTGGCCTCGTCATGTGGGCCGCCTCCGACTGACCGCCGCGGACGGCGCCGAACGCTTGCGCTAGCCTTGGCGGGATGTCCGTTCGTCCACCCTGGCTTCTGCCGGCGGCCTTCGTGCTGCTCGGCCTGATCTGGGGATCATCGTTCGCCTGGATCAAGATCGCGGTCGATGAGATCCCGCCGGCGAGCCTGGTCGCCTGGCGCATGGGCCTCGGAGCCGTCGGCATGCTCGTCCTGCTGGCGTTCATCCGCGCGCCGATGCCGCGCGGAGCTCTCGAATGGTTGCCGCTCGTGGTGCTCGGCGCGGTCAACGCCGCGATCCCGATCTTCCTGATCAGCTGGGGCGAGCAGTTCGTCGACTCGGGCACGGCGGCCGTGCTGAACTCGCTCACGCCGATCTTCAGCCTGATTCTCGCGGGCTTCGTGCTGCGCGTGGAGCCGGTCACCGCGCTGCGGATCGGCGGGCTCATTCTCGGCTTCCTTGGCGCCGCGCTCCTCGCCAGCCGTGAGCTGGACCTGCGCGCCGCCGCATCGGGCCTGATCGGCGCGGGAGCCGTCGTCCTCGCTGCTCTCTCGTACGCGGTGGGCGCCTCCTACGCGCGCCACCGGATCCGCTCGACGCATCGGTACGTCGTCGCCGGCGGGACGCTCGTCTTCGCCGCGATCGACATGGCGGTGCTGGCGCTCCTCACCGACGGCGGCATCATCCTGCCCACGCAGCCCGATACGATCCTGGCGGTCGCCTGGCTCGGCCTGCTCGGATCCTTCGTCGCCTATGTGTGCTTCTTCTTCCTGATCGAGCACCTCGGGGCCACCGTCGCCTCGATGGTCACCTACGTCTTTCCGATCGTCGGCGTGACGCTCGGGGTCGTGCTCCTGGGCGAGCGCATGGATGCGCGCCTGATCATTGGAACGGCGCTCGTCCTGGCGGGGATCGTCGTGGTGACCCTTCGTTATGATGCCGCCCTGAGCCGTGTACCCAGCGGAGCGCGCGAGTGAGCGGCCCACGGGATCGACCGCCGCCTGGGGATCCGGACGGTGGTTGGCCGATCGAGGACCTCGACAAGCCGTCGACCGGCGAAGGGGACGCGGACCGGTGGTCCACCGGGGATCCATCGTCCGGTTGGGAGGCGTGGCCCGGCTCGACACGGCCCCCGGAGGAGGACCTCCCCGACGACGCGCAGCTCCCGGTCAGCGATCCATGGGCTGAATCATGGACGGACGGTCTGCCCGCCGAGCCGGACCCACTCCGGGGGAGGCAGCCAACCTTGCCGAAGGCCGGCGAGTCGACACAGGTCCCCCCGACGAGCCGGCCGCCGTCCGAACCGGTCGCCACGGATCAGCGGTCGGGACTCGACCCGATCGTCGGCCCAATTCGAGTCTCGCTGGCAGACCAGGCACAGGCGGAGGCCGGTACGGAGGCGGAGGATCGGCCGTCGACCGCAGAGCAGGCGGTGCCGTGGCTGATCGGCGTTATCCTGCTCCTGGCCGGCATGGTGATCGTCCTGCTTGCGCTGATCTTTACGGGTGACGGGTCGCTCGGCGGCGCGGGAACCGGCGCTCCGTCGGACAGTGCGCTGGCGGCCATTCCGAGCGCCGACCTGGTCCGCAGCGTGATGCCGACTCCGACGTCGACTCCGACGCCGACCCGTACGCCGACGCCAACGAGCAGTGCCGAGGCTACCGCCGAGCCCAGCGCCGAGGCGATCGCCGAGCCCACGCCGGCGCCCGACAGCGTGCCGGACTACGGGGCGCTGGAGATGGTCTATCTCGGGCGAAGCGAGGCACGCGCCCCCATCTACCTCCTGCGTCGCGACTTCACCGCAGACGAGGAGCCCCGGATTCTGGCCCGCGATGCGACCCTCGACGTGCGCCGATACGCCTGGTCACCCGACGGCACGGTGGGCGCCGGCCTGCTGGCGGACGCGCTCGTCTCTATCCAGCCCGGCCATGAGAAGCGCCGCCTTGCCGATGGAATCACCACGATCACGTTCGGCGATGACGCGAAGACGCTCTACGCGGTGCGCGTGAAGCCTGACGGGAAGAGCGATGTCGCCACCGTGCTGGCCATCGACTTCGCCAGCGGCGAGTCGCGGGAGTTGGGGAGCGCCCGGTACGCGCGGCCGACGATCGGCGAGGAGGCGCCGCTCGCCGAGGCGCAGCTCAGCGACGATGGCGGGCCCGTTCGCCTCTACTGGGTCGAGGACGGAACCCTGCGTCTCTGGGCTCGCGGGGCGGGGACCTGGCAGATCGATCCAGAGGGTGGCGAGACGACCGAGCTCGAGACCGACGCGCGACCGACGCTCTTGGCTCCCGACGGAGAGCAGCGGATCACCAGCGACTTCGAGGATGGTGCCACGACGCTCGCGCTCGTGGACGCGGACGGAGAGGCGCTGGAGACGACCAACGTCACGGGCCGTGTCAGTCACCTGCGATGGGCGCCGGACGGGCAGCGCGTCGTCTTCACGGTCGGCGTGTCGACGCCCGGCGGTGGGGTCCTGCAGGATCTCCACCTCTGGGATCTCAATCCCGAGAAGCCGACGAAGATCACCGCAACCGGCGCCGCATTCGGCGCCGAATGGCTCGGCGCCAAGCCGCTCTGGAGGAATTGATGCAGGACATCGTGAATCCGATCGGCGTGGAGCTCGACGAGACGTCGCGCCGCATGCGCATCCGCTGGGACGACGGGCACCTTGGCGAATGGTCGTGGCTCGCGCTTCGTCGAGCGTGCCCCTGCGCGCTCTGCTCCGGCGAGGGCAACCTGCCCGGCGTGGTCACGCTCGACACCTTCTTCGACGAGCGGCAGACGCACATGAACGAGGTGCGCTGGATCGGTCGCTATGCCTTGGCCCCGATCTGGGCAGACGGCCATGACACCGGCCTCTTCACCTACACGAAGCTCCGGCAGTCCTGCGAGTGCGCGGAGCATGCCGCCACCTGACCGATGAGCGCCACCCCCTTCGACGACGGCTTCACGCTGGCGCTCGGCGGCGGTGGCGCGCGCGGGTGGGCGCACGTCGGCGTGGCTCGCGCGCTCGATGAGCGCGGCCTTCGTGCACGGCGCATCGTCGGGACCAGCATGGGTGCCATCGTGGGTGCGGCGCTCGCCGCCGGACGCTCGCCGGACAGCATCGAGGCCGATGCGCTACGCGCGCCGGTGCATCGGCTCATGGCACGGCGAGGACGCTTCGCGCTGTTCGACCCGCGCCGGATGCTCGAGCACCTCGCCCGCGAGCTGGGGGATCCACGGATCGAGGATCTGCCGACGCCGCTCGGGGTCACCGCATACGACCTCGTCGCCGGCGCGCCTCGGCTGATCACCCGCGGCCGCCTGATCGACGCCCTCGAGATGAGCATCGCGGTGCCGTTCTTCTTCCCGCCACGCCGCGACCAAGAGGGCGTGTGGTGCGACGCGGGTCCGTGGGAGGGCATCCCCGTCACCCTGGCCCGCGCCTGGGATCCGTCCCTGCCCGTGATCGGCGTGCTCGCCGACATCCCCAAGCCCGCCTTCCTGGCCAGCAGGGCGGGCGCCATCCTGCTTCGCAGCGTCTCGGCGCGGCTCGGCGTCGGCACCGCTGCGGACCGTCTCACGGCCCGGCGCTACCTCGCGCTCCTGACCGCGCGATGGGCGGAGCCGGTCGTCCGGCAGCCGCCCGACCTGTTCATCGCGCCGCGCCTGGGCCGCCTCAACGCGCTTCAGTTCAGCCGCGTGTCGGACGCGATCGCCATCGGGGAGCGAGACGCGCGCCTGGCACTCGCTACCATCGACGATCAGCGCAGCAGAGAGGCACTGGTTCATGCAGGCTGAGGCAACCGGCGGGGTCCTCTTCGTCCACGCGCATCCCGACGACGAGTCGATGGGCACCGGCGGCACCATCGCCCGATTGGTCGCCGAGGGCGTCCGCGTCGACCTGGTGACCTGCACCGATGGCGCCGAGGGCGAGATCCACGATCCCACCCTCGATCCCGAAGAGGCGCGGCCACGGCTGGCTGCGATCCGCGCCGCCGAACTGGCCTGCTCGGTGTCGGCGCTGGGCGGCGGCGCCGTCCACCACCACCTGCTCGGCTACCGCGATTCCGGCATGGTCGGGACCGATGCCAACGCCCATCCGGACTGCTTCTGGCAGGCCGACCTCGACGAGGCGACCGGTCGCCTGATCGAGATCGTGCAGGCGGCCCGGCCATCGGTGATCGTCAGCTACGACGAGCATGGCAACTACGGCCACCCCGACCACATCAACGCCGCGCGCATCGCTCGGGAGGCGTACCAGGCATCGATCGGCGAGCCGTGGGCGGTCTCCCGCTTCCACGAGATTGCGTTCGTACGCGAGCGCTGGTTCGAGCTGATGACGGCCATGAAGGAACGTGGGCTCGCGCTTCCATGGGGCATGGACGAGGAAGCCGGTGACGCGGCCGCTGACCCGCTCGAGCGTTCCCAGGTGGAGAACGCGGTGGACGCCGAAGAGAGCGATGCCGTCGAATTCGGCCGCGCCGAAGCCGATGTGACGACCTTCGTGGACGTGTCTGCCTTCCGTGACGCGAAGCGCCGCAGCATGGACTGCCACAAGACGCAGCGCCAGGATCTCGGCTGGCTGCTCGAGCTGCCCGATGACCTCGCCCGCAAGGCGATCGACACCGAGTACTACGTCCTGCGCTGGCTCGACGGCTCGGACGTGCCCACCAGCCACCGCGAGACCTCACTCATCGGCGAGTAGTCGGTGCCCCGCCCCGCGCCGCCGCTCAGCGGCGCTAACTCAGCCCGAGGCAGCGGGGTGGCGGTCTGTGAGCGTCGCGCTGAGCGCCTGCCGCCGCCGAGCGGCGCTAACTCAGCCCGAGGCAGCGGGGTGGCGGTCTGTGAGCGTCGCGATGAGCGCCTGCCGCCGCCGAGCGGCGCGATCTGAGCCCGCCGACGCTCGAAGGGTCCTTTTCTGACTCGCGCCGGGGTTCCTTAGGGTCGATACGCTGGCCTCGCCGGCCCTCGGGCGCAGTTACGGCCGATGAGCGACGGCGGGCTGCCCCGCTGGCGTGGCGTAGCCATCGAAGAGGCTCAGGCCGCCGCCGCAAGTCTGCTCCGCCAGAACAGCATCCCGTTGCGTCCCGGGTCCCGGCCCGCGCGGATCGCCTGCAATGCATCACGGGAACTGAGCGGGAAGAGATCGCGGAGTACGTCATTCGCCTCTCGGGACAGTCTCCGGTTCTCGGCGTTATCCTTGATGACGAGGATGAGCGTAGCTACGCCGGCATCACGCTGTTTCTGGAGGAGGGGTCGGACCTGCGCCTGGAGGTCGTAGACGCGCGAGATGAATTCGTGCGCCACGTGCACGCCAGGCGCGCGAAGCATCAGGTCGAAGGCGCGAAGGTCTCCGGTGATCGGGATCGGATCTTCGATCCTGCAGTTCCAACCGCAGCCCGCCGCCAGGGTCCGATATCCGCCGATCATCTCGAGCTGTGTCGCGTCCCGCAACCGGGTCGTCCCAATGAACATGCGGCCGCTGTACCGGAGGCCAACAACCGATGCGAACGAGGCCAGCTCGAGATGGGTGACCGATCTTCGCTGGCCGCGCTCGATCCGCCGGACCTTCGACGGCGACCATCCCAGCGTGCGCGCAACATCCGCCTGGGTTGCGCCGCATGTCCGCCGCGCTCTTGCCAACTCCTCACCCAGCTCGATCGTCTCGCGGCTCGAGCGTCGGATGGCTTCGTCCAGCGGCCGGATCCGGAATGGCATGGGCGGCAGTATCCCGGTCCGCTCGTTACCAGTCGGTTACCCATGGATTACCGCCGCTGAACGGCGCTAACTGTGCACCCGGACGCGGAAGCCGTCGTCGGCACCTCGTGGCCGCGCCAAAGCACCGCTCACCGGCGCCCACCCCCTAGGACGGGCCGCGTCGCCGCGGCCCACGGCCCGTCAGCAGTGGTCTTGGCTCAGTTAGCGCCGGTCAGCGGCGCAGGAGCGGGATGGCCGCGCTTGACGGCACTCGATCGCGCGAAACCGCGCTAGCCGCGCGCTACCGCGCGCCGTCGGCACTCGACCGCGTACCATCGGTCGTCATGGCCAACCGGACGCTCAACCTCACTGACGACCTCGTCGCCTACGTTCACCGCTTCGGCGTTCGCGAGCATCCGGTCCTGGCACGACTGCGTGACGAGACGATGCAGCTGCCCGAGCACAACATGCAGATCGGCGCGGACCAGGGCGCCTTCATGGGCCTCCTGGTGCAGGTCTCCGGCGCGACGAGAGTCCTGGAGATCGGCACGTTCACCGGCTACAGCTCGACCGCCATGGCCCTCGCCCTCCCTCCGGGCGGGAGGATGGTGTGCTGCGATGTGAGCCGCGAGTGGACCGACATCGCCCGCCGCGCATGGACTGATTCGGGTGTCGCCGAGATGGTCGAGCTGCGGCTGGCGCCGGCCACCGAGACGCTGGGAGCCATCGACGACGACAGCATGGACCTGGCCTTCATCGACGCCGATAAGCCGAGCTACGACGCCTACTACGAGGGCTGCCTGCGGGTCGTGCGCCCCGGAGGCTTGATCCTGATCGACAACGTGCTGTGGAGCGGCGAGGTCGCCGATCCGTCGGCCGAGGGCGACAACGTGCGCGCGATCCGCGCCCTCAACGAGAAGATCGCGGCGGACGAACGGGTCGACCACGTGATCCTGCCGATCGGGGACGGTTTGACCATCGCCCGACGACGAGTCCGGGTGGGTTGACAGCCCTGCTCTAATGAGTTGGAATCGCCAATCGATCGGCGATTCCGAACCATTAAGAGTCCGGGTGAGATGGACGAACATCTGAACATCACGCGTCCGGATCAGCTGCATGCCCTTGGTGACGCCACGCGGTGGCGGATCCTCGGCGTGCTGCTGGACGGGCCGGCAAGCGTCCAGGAGCTCGCACGGGCGCTGGGAGTCGCGAAGGGCACCATCGCACACCATGTCCGTGTCCTTGATGCCGCCGGCCTGGTCCGCGTTGCCGAAATGCGGCGCGTCCGAGGGGTGGTGGAGAAGCGGTACGCGAGGGTGGCGCGCCAGCATCGACTGGCGGAGGAGAACCGAGCGACGCTTCCAGCGGCGGACGGCACGCTGATCGATGGCTACCTGCCGCTGCGCCAGGCGCTTGCCGAGGCGCGTCCATTCCGGGCCGGCAAGGACGACACGGACCCGTCGATGTCGATCGTGGTGCGGGCGCGGATGCCCGCGGAGCGTGCGCGGCGCTTCGCGCACCTCGTCGAGGCTCTTGCCCAGGAGTTCGCCGACGGCGCTCCAGACGAAGGGGAGGCGTTCGGCCTCGTCGCCGCCATGTACGTCCCCGATTGGGCGGCACGTGCCCCCGAGGAACGCTGAGTGTCGCTCGAGACGCCGCCGCCCGGCCAGCCGTCGCCCGGCGAGGTCGCCGCCACGACGCCGCGCCGGCCTTCGCTCTGGCGGCACCGCAACTTCCTCAAGCTCTGGTCGGCGCAGACGATCAGCCAGTTCGGCGACGAGATCACGCAGCTTGCGCTGCCACTCGTCGCGATCCTGACGCTTGAGGCGACGCCGTTCCAGATCGGATTGCTCGGGACCTTCCAGTTCCTACCGTTCATCCTGCTCACCATCCCGGCGGGCGTCTGGGTCGATCGGATGCGACGAAAGCCGATCCTGATCGGCGCCGATGTGGGCCGGGCAGTGCTCCTGACCTCGATCCCGGCGGCCTTCGTCGGCGGATGGCTCTCGATCCCGCAGCTCTATATCGTGGCGTTCGCGGTCGGCTGCTTGGAGGTCTTCTTCGACGTCGCCTACCAGTCGTACCTGCCTGCCGTGGTGGAGCGCGACCAGCTCGTCGAGGGCAACTCCAAGCTCGAGCTCTCGCTTTCGGCGTCGTCGGTCATCGGTCCCGGCGTGGCGGGCTTCCTGGTGGAGCTGGTGCGCGCGCCGTTCGCCATCCTCTTCGATGCGCTCTCGTATGTCGGCGCGGTGATCATGCTGCTCTTCCTTCGCCGCCCCGAGGCGCTGCCGGAGCCGCACGATTCGGCGACCGGTGCCCGTCCCTCGATGCGTCGCGAGGCTGCGGAAGGCCTCCGCTACGTCCTCGGCCATCGCTACCTGCGCTACATCGCGGCCTGCACCGGGACGCTCAACCTGTTCGGGAACATCGGTCAGGTGATCATGGTGCTGTATGTCGTGCGAGAGCTGGGAATCAATGCCGGGACACTCGGAATCATCTTCGCCATCGCGAACGTCGGGGTCTTCCTGGGTGCCATCGGCGCAGGCCGGGTGGCCGGCTGGATCGGGTTGGGACCGACGATCGTGTGGAGCGCCCTTCTCTCGCCGCTCTCGCTGGTCCTCGTGGCGATGGCACCCCCGGGGGCGCCCGTCCCGTTCCTCATCGCCGGCGGCGTCATTGGTGCGGCGACGGCCGTGATATACAACATCAACCAGGTGAGCCTGCGACAGGCGATCACGCCCGAGCGGATGCAGGGCCGCATGAACGCCACGATGCGGTTCATCGTGTGGGGCACCATCCCGATCGGCTCCATCCTCGGCGGCGTGCTGGGCGGGACGATCGGGCTGCAGGCAACGATCTGGGTTGGCGCCATCGGCTCGTTCGTCGGCTTCGTCCCGGTGCTGCTCTCGCCGGTGCGCTCGCTCGAGGCGATCCCGGACGCCGACGCGGCATGACCATGCAGGCGCCGATGCGGTGCTCGGCGCTGGCCGACGAGCTCGCCGAGCCGATGATCGGCAGCGTCGATCAGCGCGTGCGCTGGCTGCTGGTCGAGGACCGCAGTGCCTGGGGGGCCGATGCAGTGAAGGAGGTGCTGGGCGGGGACTTTGCGGCCGCCGCCAAGGCACGGGGTGTGCGCGTGCTGCTGATCAGGCGTCGCGAGGGTGACCCTGCGGCCGATGCTATCCGGCGCGTGATCCTCGTCGACACCGCCACCCGCGACATGGCGATCCGCACGGTGACCCGCCTCTCCGAGCTCGCCATGGATGCGATCGCCGACGCGCCGGTCGTCGAGTTCGGCGCTGCGATGAACGGCCCGATCTTCCTGGTCTGCACGAACGGCAAGCGGGATGCCTGCTGCGCGCTGCGCGGCCGCGCGCTGGTCGGTGCCATGACGGCCGATTACGCAGAGCGCGTGTGGGAGTGCACGCACCTCGGCGGGCATCGGTTCGCCGGCAATCTCGTCTGCCTGCCCGACGGCATCGTCTACGGCCGCGTCACCGCAGCCGATGGTCCGCGCCTCGCCGAAGCCTACCTGGATGGCCGCCTGGACCCGTCGCTCCTGCGTGGTCGATCGGCGTGGCCACCGCCCGCGCAGGTCGCCGAGCAACAGCTCCGGCTCCGTTTCGACCTCGCCGGCATCGCAGACGTGCGCCTCGAGACCGTCGAGACGGATGCCGGGCACGCGGCGGTCACGCTCGCCGCGCCGGATGGCGTGGCGCATCGGTTCGAGCTGGTCGCAGAGGGCTCGGAACCGCCGCGTGCGATCAGCTGCCGCGCCGAGGAGCCCGAGCAGCCCATCCACTGGCGCGTCGTGGGCGCCGGCTGACCCGGCACGGGTCACGCGTCTTGTTCATCCGCTCGGATGAACTCCACCCGGACTCCGAGCAGTCGCACCGGCCGCGTGCCGTCGAATCGATCCAGCACGATCAGGGCCGCCTGGGCAATCTCGTCGCCATCGTCGGTCGGTACGGACAGGGTCATGCTGCGGATATGGGTGAAGAACGGGGCGAATCGGACTTTCACCGCGACTCGCATGACCATCCGGCTCGTTGAAGCGGCCTCGTGTGCCAGCTCTCGCGCCAGGCCATCCACTTCCCGCGCAATGTCAGCTCGTTCGACCAGGTCCTCCGGAAACGTGGTCTCGCGGCTTCGGGAGCGTGGCTCCCACGGAACCGTGACGATCTCGGTACCGCCACCGCCGAGGCCGAGCTGCCGGTACCAGGGTCCCATGCTCGGACCGAATCGGGCGGCGAGCTCACGTTCGTCGGCGGCGGCCAGCTGTGCGACCGTCACGATCCCTGCTTGAGCGAGGTTTCTGGACATCTTTCGACCGATGCCCCACAGCGCATCGACCGGCCGCTCGGCCATCACCGCCGTCCAGTTTTCACCCGTGAGCCGATAGATCCCGGCCGGCTTGGCGAACCCGGTGGCCAGCTTCGCGCGGTGCTTGTTGTCACCGATGCCGACCGAGCATGCCAGGCCTGTGGCGGCCATCACGGCTCGTTGGATCTCGGCCGCCAGGCGCTCGGGATCGCTCGTGGTGGCGCCCAGGAACGCCTCATCCCAGCCGTAGACCTCGACGCGCACCGGGACCGCGCGGAGGGCGGACATGACCTGGGCCGACGCCGCCTCGTACGCCGGCGGGTCGGATGCCAGGAAGACCGCCTGCGGGCAACGACGGGTCGCCGTCCGCAACGGCATGCCGGAGCGAACGCCGAACCGCCGTGCTTCGTATGACGCGGTGGCCACCACGGCCCGCCGCCTCGTCGGGTCACCGGACGTCCCGACGACGACCGGCCGGCCGCGCAGCTCCGGGCGGCGCAGGATCTCGACGGCGGCGATGAACTCGTCGAGATCGACGTGCAGGATCCAGTCGCGCGTCATCGGTCCCGCTTCCCTGCGACCTCAGCGAGGACGCGGGTCGAGCTCCTGGAAGAGTGTGATCTGCAGGCCGGCCGGTGCGCTCAGCCGCGAGTTGAGCGAGCGCCATGGCGTCTCGACCGGTGCCGCGATGAGCTCGGCGCCGGCGGCCACCAGGCGATTCGTCGCCGCGGCGCTGTCGGACACCTCGAACGCGACCCGCATCCTGGGCGCAACCTGGCATCCGACCTCGATATCGTCGATCATCCGCTTCTGCGCCGGGTTGGCGATCTCGAGGGTCGCACGACCGGCATCGAGGATCGTGACCCGAGCCCCGCCGTCGCTTTCGATCACGCCCTCCTCAGGCAGCCCGAGCGTGTCGCGGAAGAAGCGAACGGCCTGATCGTAATCATCGGCCTCGACCACGAGGCGCATCTGGATGACAGGGGTGGGGGCCTCTGGTCTCGTCATGGGACGACAATACCGCCATGCTTCCGGCTGAGCGCCTGTGCGAGGCGGCCGACCGATGGGGGACGCCGCTCTACGTCACCCATCTCGACGCGGCGGCGGCGAATGCGCAGGCGTGGAGAACGGCGCTGCCGGGCGCGCTCGTCGCGTATGCCGTCAAGGCGAACCCGGACCCGGCGCTCCTGCGCCGCCTGGCCGGCGAGGGCTTCGGCTTCGAGGTCGTCGGCCCGGTCGAGCTGGCGCTGGCGCTGCGCGCGGGCTGCCCGCCAGAGCGGATCGTCGTCAACGGGGTCGGACAGACTGATACGGACCTGGCCGAGGCCCTCCGCAGCGGCGCCCTGGTCAACGCCGAATCGCTCGGCACACTGGATGTGCTGCTGGCGGCCGGTTCGGGACGCATCGGCCTCAGGATCAACCCGGCGCTCGGTGCGGCCACGCATCCGCATCTCGCCACGGGTGCGGCCGGCTCGAAGTTCGGGGTCGCGCTCGACGAGCTGCCGATGGCATTGACGCAGCTGCGGCGAGCGGGTCGGCCGCTGAGCTCGATCGGCGCGCATATCGGCTCCGGGATCACCGACACCGCGCCATATGAGCGGCTCGCGCAGCTCGTCGCAAGGCTTGTGCTGGAAACCCAAGCCGAGCGGATCGACCTCGGCGGCGGATTCGATGGCTCCGCGGCGGCATGGGCTGCGGCGGTGCGGCCGTACCTCCCGGACATGGCCCGAGTGATCCTGGAGCCCGGACGCAGCATCGTGCGCGACGCCGGTTGGCTGCTCACCCGCGTGACCCGGGTCCAGGCACGAGGCCACCTGATCGCCGATGCGGGCATGACCGAGCTCCTGCGGCCGATGCTCTACGGCGCCCGCCATCCCGTGACCGTGCTGCGCCCCGGCGACGAGCTGCCGGCGAGCGTGAGCGGATGGACGTTGTCCGGACCGATCTGCGAGGCGGGTGACGTGCTGGCCCGTGACATCGCACCGGCCTCGGGGATGGGTGCTCTGCTGGCGATCGGTGAGGCGGGCGCCTACGGTGCTGCGATGGCGTCGAACTACAACGGACGGCTGCGTCCGGCGCAGGCGGTCATCGAGCGTGGCGAGCTGCGCCTCAGCCGGCGGCGGGAGACGCTCGACGACCTCGTCGCTCGCGACGCCTGAGCGCGAGCGGGGCCTCGGTCAGCTGCCGAACTCGAGCGACGCGAGCAGCGCGGCCATCGTCGCCATCCCGAGGCATGGGCTCGGGCTCCTGCCTGGTGGGCGGGTCAGTCTCGCCAGTGCCTCCGCGCGATCGATCAGGCGGGCGTTACCAGATCGCACATCACGGGCCCCCGTCCTGTCGCGAGGATACGGCGTGCGGTCAAGCGTTCGCCATGAGGTCCCACGAGTGTGCGGCGGGGCGGCGGCGGAGGGCACCCGCCGCCGCCCCGCCGCATGCCCGCAGCCTGGACCCGCGGGCCGCCGACGCAAACGGACGAATGCCCCGAAGCCGCCTACGTCATTAAGCCTCCTGCGTGATGCGGCAGGTTCCAGGCGCCCAGAGCCGCGGTCGACTCGCGGACGATGAGCGCCGGTTCCAGGAGCACGGGCCCGGTGCGGAGGCTGCCACCGTTTCCGGCCAGCACGTCCGCCAGGTGCTCCACCGCCCAGCGCCCGAGCTCGTCGGTCGGCTGCCGGATGGTGGTGAGGGGCGGATCGGTCCAGGCGGCCAGGTCGATGTCGTCGAATCCGACGACCGAGATGCCGTCCGGCACCGCGATCCCGGCCCGGCGCAGCGCGCGCAATGCGCCGATGGCGGTCAGGTCGTTGTACGCCACGATGGCGGTGGTCCCCGAGCCGATGAGCGCCTCGGCGGCCGTCGCGCCGCCGGCCACTCCACCGTCGCCGATCGCCACCAGCGGCTCGTCCAGATCTGCTGCCCGCAGCGCGTCGCGGACGCCCTGGCGGCGCTGCCCCGATGCGGCCTGGTCGGCTGGCGCCCCGATGTGAGCGATCCGCCGGTGCCCGAGTCCGATGAGGTGCTCTGTCGCCAAGCTTGCTCCGCGGCGGTGCGCGGTGGTCACCGCCGGCAGGTCCGATCCCGCCACGCTGTCGTTCACGAGCACGGCCGGCACGGAGGTCCGGCGCAGCCGCTCGGCGTGTCGCCGCGTCATGCGCGACGAGACGATCACGATGCCGTCGACGCGGCGCTCGACCAGCAGGTCGAGGTGCTCGAGCTCGCGCGCCGGGTCGTCGCCGCCGTTGGCCAGCAGGATCGCATAGCCGCGCGCGTGCGCCGCCGACTCGACCGCCCGAACGAGCTGTGGATAGAACGGATTGGTGATGTCGGTGATCACGAGCCCGAGCGTCCGGGTCTCCTGCCGCTTCAGCGCGCGGGCGATGCCGGACGGTCGGTAGTCGAGCTCCCGTGCGGCGGACAGCACGCGCTCGCGCGTCTCCGGCCTGGCCGGGACGCTGCCGGAGAGCACGCGGCTCACCGTCGCGGTCGAGACGCCGGACCGCGCCGCGACGTCGTCGATCGTCGCGCCCATGGCATTCAGCCGGCCGGGATCGGCTTTTCGAGCTCGTGCTCGATCTCGGCGAGCTCCGCTCCGCCGCCCATGTGCTCCAGCAGCTGGGCCGGGGTCATGTTCGCCTTATCGAACGTTCCGGTGCAGGTGCCGCGGTCGAGAATGGTGAACCGATCGCCGATCGGGAAGGCGTGATTGATGTTGTGGGTGATGAGGATCACGCCGATGCCCTGCTCGCGCGCCTGCGCGATGAATCGCAGCACCACGGCTGCCTCCTTGACGCCGAGCGCCGACGTCGGCTCGTCGAGGATCACGACCTTCGCCCCGAAGTGGATCGCACGCGCGATCGCCACCGACTGGCGCTCGCCGCCGGACAGCGTGCCGACCGGCTGCGACGTATCGCGCAGGTCGATCCCCATCTGCTTGAGCGCCGTCCGCGTGACCCGGTCGGCCTCCCGGATGTCGAGCGTCTTTATCGGCCCGAAGCCGCTGACCGGCTCGGCGCCCAGGAAGAAGTTGCGGCTGATACTCATCAACGGGATCATGGCCAGGTCCTGGTAGACCGTGGCGATGCCCCGCTGGAGCGCGTCGCGTGGCGAGCCGAGGACCACGGGCTCGCCGTCGACCAGGATCTCGCCGCTGTCCGGCGGGTGTACGCCCGAAAGGATCTTGATGAGCGTCGACTTGCCGGCGCCGTTGTCGCCGAGCAGGCAGAGCACCTCTCCGGCTCGCACGGAGAGCGAGACGTCGTGCAGCGCGACGACGCTGCCGAAGTACTTGGTCAGGTCACGGGCCTCGATGAGCGGGGCGCCGGTGGATGGGCTCATGGTGGCGGTCATCGGTCGCTCCTCTCAGTGCCGCGTCATGGTCGCGCGCTGGCGGATGTAGTTGTTGACGATGACCGCTGCCAGCAGCAGCACGCCAAGGAACGCCTGGTACCAATCGCCCGGGATACCGGCGAAGACGATGCCCTGGCTCGTCATGCCGAGCGTCAGCGCGCCGAACACGGCGCCGATGGCCGACCCGTATCCGCCGGTCAGCAGGGTGCCGCCGATGACGGCGGTGATGATCGCCTCGAACTCCTTGCTGCCGCCGCGCAGCACGTCGCCGCTGCCGACGCTGAGCACCTGGATCACCGCCAGCAGAGCCGCCGATGCGGCGGTGGCCATGAACAGGATGATCTTGACCCGGTCGACCGGGACGCCCACGTTGCGAGCGGCGATGGCCGAGCCCCCGACGCCGAAGATCCAATTGCCGAACGAGGTGCGCAGCAGGATGAAGGTCGCCAGCAGCGCAAGGCCGATCCACCACACGATGGAGATCGAGAACGGGCCGATGTTGGCGGTGAAGATCGTCGCGATCGGGTCGCCGTCGGTCGCGGCGGCCAGCCCGCCGACCTGGGTGCGGCCGGTCACCGCGCGCGTGATGCCGATGGTCAGGCCGCGCAGGATGAAGAGCATGCCGAGCGTCACGATGAACGAGGGCAGCCGCGTGCGGACCACCAGGTAGCCGTTGATGAAGCCGATGACGAGCGCGAAGGCGAAGGCACAGATGACGGCCAGCCAGACCGGCAGACCGATGACGCCGATACCGATGGCGACGACCATGCCGGCGGCGCCAACGACGGAGCCGACTGACAGGTCGAACTCGCCGGCGATCATGAGCAGCGCGACCGCGGACGCCACGATGCCGACCTGCGCGGCCACCTGCAGATAGGACGCGGTCCCCGCGACTGAGAGAAAGCCGCTGTCACCGGCCCAGACGGCGAAGATCACGAAGACCATGATCGCGCCGATGACCGCTCCGATCTCCGGGCGCGCGAGCAGAATGCTGGCGAGTCCGACCTTGCGGACGCGCTCGTCCGCGCGCCCTTCTGCGGTGGCCATGCCGGTCAACCTCCTGTTGCGCGCTGGGGCCAGGGTCGCCGGCCCCAGCGCTCCTGTCAGCGGATGCCTTCCCCGCTCAGCTCGGTGACCTGGGCCGCCGTGTCAGCGGTCACGAACCCGGGACCGGTGCGGATGATGTCACCCCCGCCCGGCAGGAGCCCGTACTGCACGAAGAGCGTCATGATGTTGACGCCCAGGTAGCCCTGCAGGTACTGCTGCTGGTCGATGGCGAACAGCATGCGGCCCTCGTCGATGGCCGTCAGGACCTCCGGCGAGAGGTCGAACGTGGCCACCTGAACCGCGTCGTTGCCTTCGAGGGCCAGCAGCGCGGGAGCCGCGCCCGTCGGACCCAGCGTCAGGATGCCGTCGATGCTCGGGTCTGCCGAGAGCGCCGCCTCGATCGTTGCCTGCGAGCCGGTCGCATCGGCCAGCTCGACCGCGACAACCTCGGACGGAACGTCGCCCAGGCCCTCCGCGAAGCCCTCGCAGCGCAGGTCGAGCCCCGCATTGCCGATCTCCTGGTTGACACAGATTGCGTTGGTCACGCCTTCGGCGGCCATCCGCTCGCCGGCTCCGACGCCGGCCTCGAACTCGGTCTGGCCGACGTGGGTGAGCAGTCCAAGATCTTCGTAGACGTCACTGCCGGAGTTGATGCTGAGGACCGGGATGCCTGCCGCGATGGCCGCCTCGATCGGTCCGCTCAGCGCGTCGGCGTCAGGGATCGAGACGACGATCCCATCAGGCTCGGCCGCGACGGCCGTGTCGATCAGCTGGGCCATGGCCACGACGTCGAGCGTGTCGGACTGCGGCGCACGGTAGTTGACCGTGATGCCGAGATCCTCGCCTGCCTGCTCGACGCCGTTGGCAACGACCGACCAGAACGGGTCGGACGCCTGGCCGTGGACCACCACCTCGATGGTGATGTCTCCACGTCCGCTGTCGCCCCCGCCGTCGCCACCGTCATCGGCTGTCTCGCTCGCCGCCTGCTGCCCGCACGCCGCGAGCACCAGGATCATGGCTGCCAGCGCCGCGGTCAGCTTCGTGATGCGCATGGGTTCTCTCCTCCGATTACCTTTCCCTGGATTCAATGTCACCCGACCGATTGTCGTCACGTCACCTCCGAGATCCGTACCGGACGGTGCTCGTGCATGGATCGCGTCGCCGCGATCGCCACGCGCACCGCCTCGAGTCCATCGCGCGCCGTGCAGGCGCTCTCCTCCTCGCCGCGCGCCACCCGCAGAAAGGCTTGCAGCTCTTGGTGGTAGGCATCCCGAAATCGATCGATGAACATCGACCACGCCGGACCGGCCGGCGGCGGCACGCCCGGTTCCAGCGAGCGCATCGGGGTTCGTGGACCCAGGCCGATACTGACGCTGTCGCCGGAACCGAACAGCTCGGTGCGGATGTCGTAGCCGAGTGGGTCATGACGCGTCACGCTCAGGATGGCGCGCGTGCCGCCGGACAGTCGCAGCGTCGCGACCGCGGTGTCCACGTCGTCATATGTTGCGAACATCGGGAAACCCAGCACGCCACCGTCGGCGTAGACCTCCTCGATCTCCTGGCCACTCAGCCAACGGGTGACGTCGAAGTCGTGCACGCTGAAGTCGTTGAAGATGCCGCCGGAGGCAGGGATATACGCCTCGTGCGGCGGCGCGGGGTCGTGGCCGGCCAGGCGCAGGACGTAGAGCCGGCCGAGCGAGCCGTCCTCGACGAGCCGCCGAGCCTCGCGGTAGGCGGCGTCGAAGCGGCGCTGGAAGCCGAGCTGGAACGGACTGCCGGATGCCTCGATCTCGTCGACCAGGCGCTGTGTCTCGTCGAGGTTGGTGGCCAGCGGCTTCTCGCAGAAGATCGGGATGCCACGGCCGATGCCGGCGCGGATGAGCTCCGGATGGGCCGTGCTGCTGGCCGCGATGACGAGCGCATCGGCCTGCTCGATGGCTGCGCCGATGTCGGCCGCCTCGGCACCAACGGCGGCGGCGACAGCCTGTGCGCGCTCGGTGTCGACATCGGCCACGACGAGCGACCGCGGCTCAACCAGTCTCGCCAAGATCTCCGCGTGCATCGCGCCGATCCGGCCTGTGCCGAGCTGAGCAACTCGCATCACGCCACCTGCGTCCTCGCCAGTCCGGCGATCTCGCTCAGGCTGACCCGGCGGCCATCGATGAACGACCGGGTTGCGGCGACCGCGATGCGCATGGCCTCAAGGCCGTCGCGGGCAGTGCTCGCGGGCGGGCGCACGCCGCGGCAGCACTGGAGGAAGGCAGCCAGCTCGGCGCGATAGGCCGCTTCGAAGCGCTCGAGATAACCGGACCACCCGTCGGTTGCATCGGTCCAGTCGGCATGGCGCGACGGCGTCCGGGGTGACAGGCCGCCGCTGACGGCCACGGACGCGGAGACCAGCTCCACGCGGACGTCGTAGCCGGTTGGATGGAGCCAGCTGGCCTCGAGGACGGCCAGTGCGCCGTCGCCGAGCCGCATGGCGACGATGGCGCTCTCGATCTCGCGCGGATCGGTCGGACGGGAGCCGTCTCGACGCCCGGCCTCGACCGACAGCTCGGTCACCTCCTGGCCGGTGAGCCAGCGGACGACGTCGAAGTCGTGGATTGATGAGTCGCGGAAGATCGGAGCGACCTCGGGCGGGGGACCAGACGGCGCCGGACGTTGCGAGACGAGCGGATCGTGGGCGGTCAGCCGCACGAGATGAAGTCGGCCGTCGATCGCCTCCCGCGCGGCGGCGAAGCCGGCGTCGTGGCGTCGCTGGAATCCGAGCTCGAGATGCGCGCCCGCCTTCTCCACGCCTCGGGTGAGCGCGATCGTCGTCTCGAGCGACTCGGTCAGCGGCTTCTCGCACAGGACGTGGCGTCCGGCGTCGAGCGCCGCCTCGACCGCCGCGCGGTGAAGCTCCGGCGGCGTGGCGATGATGATTGCTTCCGCCGCGTCGATGGCCTCCTCGAACGTGACCGCCGTACCACCGGCGCGCCGGGCGACTTCCGCGGCGCGCAGGGGATTGGCATCGACCACAAAGAGCGCACCGACCCCGTCCATGGCGCCGAGCAGGTCGGCGTGCATGCCGCCCATGCTGCCGGCGCCGATCACCGCAACCTTCATCGATCCAGCTCGCGGAGCGCATAGCGCAGGACGCGTCCGCCGACCGCGGCCGCCTCGGACGGCGTCAGCCAGGACGAGTCCTGCTCGACCATCAGCCAGCCCGAGTACTCAAGGGCGTCGAGGGCGGTCAGCACGCCGTGCAGGTCGAGCGCGCCGTTGCCCAGCTCGGTGAAGACCCGCTCGCGCACCGCGGCGCCGAAGCCGTCGATATCCCGCGAGCGCAGCCGCGCCAGCACGGACGGGTCCACGTCCTTGAGGTGCAGGTGCGTCACCAGCGCACCGTAGCGGCCGATGGCATGGACCGGCTCGCCGCCGCCGACCAGGAAGTGGCCGACATCGAGGCACAGCCCCGCACCGGTGTCCGGCAGGCGGGATGCGAGCGCTTCGACCTCGCCGGGGGACTCGATCCAGGTTGCGGTGTGCGGATGAAAGGCGACCCGCACTCCGTCGGGAGCGGCGGCCACCAGGGTCGCGAGCAGGTCGGCAAGCGCCTGGAACGCGGCGGCCGGCCAGTGCGGCGCCCCGCCGGCCACGCGCCCGCTCCATGACTCGCGCTCGGCGCCGCCGTGGACCGCCACCACGAGCACCTCGCCGCCGGCGTCAACCAGCCGTCGAAGATCCCGGTGAGCGGCGTCGGGCGCTCCTGGGGCCAGCCCATCGGGGCCGGCGTCCAGGGCCGAGTAGAGCTCCGCGAATCGCAGCCCGCGTTCGGCCAACGCGCCTCGAAGCTCGCTACCCTCGGGAAAGCCACGGCCGAACTGCGTCCCGGCGTAGCCAAGGCGCGAAATCTCGTCCATGACGGTGGCAGCAGCCGTCTCCGGCGCCAGGTCGAACAGGTCGGCGTTGTTCCACACGATCGGCACCGCACCGATGGGCGCATCGGTCAGGCTCACCCGTGCTGCTCCTCCGCGCGTCCGGCCAGCTGCTCGTCGAAGGCCGGCCGTCCCTCGGGCACCGGCACGTCCCACCAGCCGGTCTTGTCGGGGCCGGCGACCGCCAGATCGCGGTCGACCTTGATGTGCACCAGCGACGGGCCACCCGAGGCGAGTGCCCGCTCGACGGCCGGCCGCACCTCGGCGGGGTCATCCGCGCACTCGGCATGAATCTCGAACGCTCGGGCGATGGCGGCAAAGTCGGGCGAATACGGCCTGCCGTTCCGCATGAAGTCGGTGATCGCGGTGCGGCCGAGATGCGCCTGCTGCCCGCCCTTGATGCTGATCCAGCCGCTGTTGTCCAGGACCACGGTGCACACCGGCGTCCCCGCCAGCGCCGCCGCCTGCAGCTCCTGCATGGACTGCAGGAAATCGCCGTCGCCGCAGACGGCTAGCACCTGCGCATCCGGTCTCGCCAGCTGGGCGCCGATGGCCGCCGGGAGGGTGAAGCCCATGGTCGAGAAGCCGCCCGATGTGATGTGGGTGCGCGGCCCTCGGGTCACCCAGCGTTGCTTGACCATGCCCTGCGGCAGGCCGGCGCCGGTCACCACGATGGCGTCCTCGCGCGTGGCCGCCTGGATTTCGCGCACGGCACGCGCCATGGTCATGGGAGTGGCGTCGGAGCCGGAGAGGACCTCGACCTGCTCCTCCCACGCGCGTCGCACGGAGGCGATCTCCCCTCCATGGGCGGTGGCCGCCTGGCCGTCGCCCAGCGCGGCGACCAGGTCGGCCAGGCCGGCGCGGGCGTCGCCGAGGAGCGGCACGGCGACCGGGTAGTTCTTGCCGATCTCCCGCTCGTCGATCTCGAGCTGGACGAGCTGTGTGGGCGGGATGGCGAAGGTCACCCCGGCCCGCCACGAGGAGGCCGACCAGTCGACGAAGCGGCAGCCGACGCTCAGGATCACGTCGGCGGAGGCGCTCAACGCGTTGCCGATCGTCGAGCCGGTGTCGCCGATCGTCTGGCCGGCCAGCGGGTGCGTCTCGTCGATGGCGCCCTTCCCGTTCCAGGTCGTCACCACCGGCGCCCCAAGGCGTTCGGCCAGCGTCCGCAGCTCAGCCGTCGCGTCGGCCGAGATGACCCCGCCGCCGGCAACGATCACCGGCCGCTTCGCGCCTGCCAGCAACGCCGCCGCCCGCTCGACCATGGTCGCGTCTGGGCGGGGACGTCCGCGCGCCTCCCGGGTCTCCGGTTCCGGCATGCGCACCTCGGCGGCGGCTGCCTGGACGTCCATCGGCACGTCCATCAGGATCGGTCCGGGGCGACCGGTGGTCATGGAATTCCAGGCGCGGTGGAGCACGAAGGGCAGATCCTCGACGCGCGACGGCTGCCACCACTCCTTGACGATCGGCTCGAAGATGCGCGGGTTATCGGCGTGATGCCGACGCTCGAGCTCCTGGAGGACGCCGTGGCCGCGCATGTAGGTATGCGTCGAGCCGGTGAAGAGCGCCACGGCCGTGGAATCCACGTAGGCGGTCGCCATGCCGATCACCGTGTTCGTGGCCCCCGGCCCGATCGAGG